>JAAIGF010258580.1_pt1 | contig 225834 bp, 191 predicted proteins | sample 6487441 | NCBI WGS metagenome assembly JAAIGF01 (sample SAMN13974129, study PRJNA590717) | phyllosphere metagenome | biome: pepper field; feature: multiple bacterial spot infested pepper fields; material: pepper leaves; isolation source: leaves from pepper fields | host: Capsicum annuum ... | reverse complement strand
TTCTTTTTACCGGTAAGATATTTTTTATAACTTGCCAACTCTTGGCAGAAAGGTCTGAACTATATGTTTTTATTCGCATTTAAACAATATAAATCCTTTCTGCCTTTTTTTCAAAAATAATTCAAACAGCTTCTTAGATAATCAGAGCGGCCTTGTTTATCTTAAAAATCGAAAGAAGCTTGGCAGAAATCTTTGTTTAGCTTTGCGATAAATTCATTACTCTTTCCAATAAGTAATCGTTGATGGTGTAAATGTTTTTCTCGCAAGGTTAGACAAAGGACTGGATTTGCTTGCCGTTTATTTAAAGTTATACAAAGGTACTTCGACAGGCTCAGCATAACACGTTTCACTTAAAGAAGTAAAACAAAGAGTTTGTTTTAAACATGAAGGAATTAAGGTGGGTTTCTTATTTTTTAGCTTAAAACCTAAACTTCTTAATGTTGAGGTTTAAGAATAAACAAAGTTTATTTGGTGAAGGACATGAAGCGGAAGCTTACAAAAAAAGAGATTGAATACTTTAAATAAGCCGAAAGATGAGATGGAATTTACATTGTATTTCTTTGATAAACAGAGCGGCCTTGTTTATCTTGAAATCAACGGCAACTTTATAAAGAAATCTTTGTTTTGCTTTGCGAGAAAATAAAATAGTAGAACATAATTACCCTCAATTTGTTAAAGAAAGTTTTGCGGTTTCATAAATAATGTTTATTTTTGCAATCCAAAATGAGATGTAATATATGTTAATAATTCCAGTAAAAGATGGTGAATCCATCGACAGAGCATTAAAAAAATATAAAAGAAAATTTGATAAAACAGGAACTGTTCGTCAATTGAGATCAAGACAAGCGTTTATCAAGCCTTCTGTAACTTTAAGACAAGCGAGATTAAAGGCTGCTCACAAGCAAAGAAATCTTAGCAAGGAAGAACAGGCTTAAGAAATTTTCTTACCCACATACTGAATTCACTCTTTAAATGATTATATTTGAAGAGTGAATTTTTGTTTTTATACCCTTTATGATGCTGGATAAATTCCTGGACTATTTACAATTGGAGAAGCGCTATTCTCCACACACCATTACAAGCTACCGGAAAGATCTTGAGGACTTTTTCCATTTCTACCTGAGGACGGAATCTTCCGAAGACATTACTAAAGCCGATAAAAAGATCATTCGCAACTTCATCGTCGATCTCAGCGAAAAGGAGATTTCCAAAAGAAGCATCAACCGGAAATTGTCTTCCCTTCGCAGCTTTTACTTTTTTCTTTTGAAAATAGGGGAGATCAAAGTCTCGCCGGTGGAAAATATTTCGTCATTAAAATTCTACCCCGAAAAGCAAATCCCGATGTCGGAAGAGGAAATGCAAAACCTTAACGACCAGGTTTTTGAAGAAACCCATGAGGTATTGGATAAATGTGTGATCGAAGTGCTGTACCAGACGGGAATCCGGAAAGCCGAGCTTTGTGGTATGACTTTTGAAAATGTAAATCTTAGCGGAAACGAACTGAAAGTTATCGGAAAAGGAAACAAGGAACGATTCATCCCGATCTCCGGAGAACTCTCGGATCTGCTGAAAAGTTACATAGGCATCAGAAGCCCGCAGGAAGAGTACAAGTCGTACTTTTTTGTCAATAAGAAAGGCAAAAAACTTACGGAAAAATTTGTTTATCTGCTGGTGAATAAGTACCTTAGTCTTGTAACAACCAAAGAAAAAAGAAGTCCCCACATCCTGCGGCACAGCTTTGCTACGCACGTTTTGGACAATGGGGCAGAGATATCCAAAGTAAAAAAAATATTGGGACATTCCAGCCTTGCCAGTACGCAGGTGTATACGAATGCCAATATCGAACAACTTAAAAAAGTGTTTAATCGGGCTCATCCAAGAGCTTCAAAAAATGACGACTTATGAAGATCACCGTACAATCAATTGGTTTAACTCCACACGAACCATTAGAATCGCACATCGAAAAAAAAGTAAGCAAGCTGGAAACTTTTTATGATAAGATCCAGGATTGCAAAGTAATTTTAAAAGTAGAGAACAACTCGGATAAAGCCAATAAAACGGCTGAGCTTATTCTGGCCATTCCGGGAGACGATATCGTGGTAAAAAAGACCGCCACCAGCTTTGAAGAAAGTTTAGATCTATGCGTGGATGCCGCTAAAAAGCTCTTAATCAAGAAAAAAGAAATGGCTTAACGAAAAAAGTTAAAAAAAGTCATTAAAAAATTTGAGAATTCAAAAAAACCGTTCTATATTTGCACTCGCAAAAAGGGAATAGCGTTCTTTTGAATTCTTTTTAATTATGCCTCCATAGCTCAGCTGGCCAGAGCACGTGATTTGTAATCTCGGGGTCGTGGGTTCGAATCCCTCTGGAGGCTCTATTAATATAAAATATCTGGGGAGATTCCAGAGTGGCTAAATGGGACTGACTGTAACTCAGTTGCTTCGGCTTCGTAGGTTCGAATCCTGCTCTCCCCACATTTTATATTAGTAAAAATGTTGCATGGTTAAAGGATTTTCCTTAAGTTTGCACAGCGTTACCAATAGTTTTGGAAACAAAATTGCGGAAGTAGCTCAGTTGGTAGAGCGTCAGCCTTCCAAGCTGAATGTCGCGGGTTCGACCCCCGTCTTCCGCTCAGAAATTCACGCTTTACGAGGGTGAATTTTTTTAACTACTGAAAAGAATGCCGGGTAGATTTTCCCACAGTTTCAGTCGGATATTAAAATGCCTTCATAGCTCAGTTGGCCAGAGCACGTGATTTGTAATCTCGGGGTCGTGGGTTCGAATCCCTCTGAAGGCTCATTTTAATATAAAATATCTGGGGAGATTCCAGAGTGGCTAAATGGGACTGACTGTAACTCAGTTGCTTCGGCTTCGTAGGTTCGAATCCTGCTCTCCCCACATTTTATATTAGAAAAAAGTTGCATGAATAAAGGATTTTCCTTAAGTTTGCACAGCGTTACCAATAATTTTGGAAACAAAATTGCGGAAGTAGCTCAGTTGGTAGAGCGTCAGCCTTCCAAGCTGAATGTCGCGGGTTCGACCCCCGTCTTCCGCTCAAAAAAAATCACGCTTTCCGGTGTGATTTTTTGGTTTAGGCCGACTTAGCTCAGCGGTAGAGTGCTTCCTTGGTAAGGAAGAGGTCACGGGTTCAAGTCCCGTAGTTGGCTCAGATTCTAATCCCGATTCTTTCGGGATTTTTTTATTTCCAGAACTTTCTTTTAAACGCTACCGGCGCAAAGATAGGTTTATTGGGATCATGCACAAAAGTTGGGGACTAAGCAAAAAGTGGATCAATCCCAAAAACCGGGGCCTATTAAAAACTCCAGTCACTCCGAACAGGAAAATTTTCTTTTTTAACGCTACCGACACAAAGGCAATTTTATTCAGAATACTGCATATTTTCCGGGCGCAAGGGCGTTTCACTCAGCAAGTGATAGCAATGTGTAGGATCAATCCCAAAAACCGGGGCCTATTAAAAACTCCAGTCACTCCGAAAAGGAAACTCTTCTTTTTTAACGCTACCGACGCAAAGGCAATTTTATTCAGGATACTGCATATTTTCCGGGTGCAAAGGTGCTTCGACAAGCTCAGCATAAACTATTCACTCAGCAAGTGATAATGATGTGTATCACCAATTTTAATTTATTGTTTTGCTTGTAGGTTTGTTAAAGTAATCTCGTTTTGTGATAATACATAAATTTCTATGCGGAATTCTTTAAATAGATTGTTGTCAGAATTTGTAAAAAGGTTCAATGAAATTGTTAGCAAGGTTGATATTGAATTTATTTTCAGACCATATTATGCTTAGCAATGTTAATGTTTTACTGCTATCATTTGCTGAGTGAAACGCCCTTGCGCCCGAAAAATATACGGTATTACAAAAAACTAACCTTTGCGATCATTGCGTTAAAAACAGATCCATTAATATGATCTATATCTCCTTGCTTAAAATCAAACACTTGCATCCGCAATCTTAAAATTCAATTAAAAGTCTTTCCCTCGTATTCAATTCTTTTCCCGTCCTGAAAATTTTTGTTACATTCGTAAAAAATAATTTTTGATGAATATTCTTTTATTGGAAGACGATCTGATTCTCTCGGCAGAGCTTTGTAAGTTTCTGGAGTCAAACCATTTTACCTGTGATAAAATCTACGACGGTGAAACCTTCCTACGCCAGATCAGGAACAGTTCTTATGACCTTTACCTGCTCGACATCAATGTACCGAAGATCAACGGGCTGGATGTCTGCCAGACCATCCGTTCTTTCGATAAAAATACCCCGATCATTATTATCTCCGCGTATGGTGATCTGTCGGATAAAAAAGATGCGTTCACGAGGCTGGCTGACGATTATCTGGTAAAGCCTTTTCAGTTTGAGGAATTGCTGCTGCGGATGAACTCTCTGCTGCGAAGAAAAGCACCTTCCGAAAACAACGACCAGGAACTCATCAGGGTTGATGATCTGATTGTGAATAAAACCGAACAGAAGGTTTACCGCGGCGGAAACGAAATCAGCCTGACCTTAAAAGAATTCCAGCTTTTGGTCTATCTGGCCGAAGCGCAGGGCCGGACGGTTTCCAAGCAGCAGATCACCGAACATGTCTGGGAACACAACTTTAATACCAATACCAATACGGTGGAAGTCTACATCAATTTCCTGAGAAAGAAGATCGATAAGGATTTTAAAGTCAAACTCATCCACACCCGTTCCGGATTTGGGTATTATTTAAGTCCGTTATAAAAAGGATATGTCTTTAAAAAGGAAGATCGCGCTCAGTCTCAGCATTGCCTTTTCATTGCTTTTCGGTATTGTGATGGTGGTGATTTATATGTCCTTCAATGATTTCCGGAGGGATGAATTCAAGGAACGCTTCAGGCAGCGGCTGGAGTTCACTTCGCATTTCATTGCCAAATCCAAGGACTTTGAAGAAGAGGCGCCGGTGTTTTTCAATGAAAACTCCGATAACATCCTTTTAAACGAAACCATTCTCATCTTCAATTCTCAGAAAGAACTCATCTACAGCACGATCAAAGACCGGAACGTAACCTGGGACAATGCGCTGCTCAAAGAACTTGACGATAAAAAAGTCATCTATTCCGAAAAAACGGTTCCAGAGATTTATGCGGCCCTGAGAACCATTAACGGTGAAAACTATTACATTCTCACCAGTGCCTACGATACCAACGGAAATTCCAAGTTAGACTATCTGAAATACCTCCTGATTACCGCCTATGTGATGAGTGTGCTGCTGATCGGTTTTTTCAGCTATTACTTTATGGGGCAGTTTCTCAAGCCGCTGGAAGACCTAAACCAGGAAATTTCCGAAGTAACGGCCCACAAGCTGACCACGCAGATTCCGGTACGAAACTCCAATGACGAGATCGATGTACTGGCGAAATCCTTTAATACGATGATCGGCAGGCTGGACGATGTGTTCCAGTCGCAGAAAGATTTTACGGCAAGCGCTTCCCATGAAATCAGGACCCCGATCACAAGAATGGCGTTTCAGCTGGAGAACCTCATTAAGTTCGGAGAGCATTCCCCTGAAACCAGGTCTTCCCTGCAGCAGATCCAGCGCGACGTCTATCAGCTGTCGGATCTTACTAATTCTTTGCTGCTGTTAACAAAATTCGATAAAGAAAACATCCAGAGCATTTACGAAGAAGTACGGATCGATGAAGTGATTTTCGAATCTTATGAGGCTGTGGAGAAAAGCTATCCCAGGCTTAAAATGGATTTTCAGATTTCCGAAGATACCTCCGAAGATGCACTTTTAACCATAAAAGGCGTTCAGTCTTTACTTGATATTGTATTTATTAATCTTTTTAAAAATGCCGCCATCTATTCCGACAATATGGAAGTGGATGTTTTGATTACGGAAAATGATCAGCATTTCGTAGTTGACGTGATTTCCCACGGCAATACCATTCCCGAAGAAGAACAGCTTAAATTGTTTGAAGCATTCAAGAGAGGCAAAAACTCCCAGAACATCTCCGGTTCCGGATTGGGTCTGAGAATCGTTAAAAGAATCCTGGAATACCATGGTGCTGAAATTGCTTATACTGCGCCCGCTGAGTTCATGAACAAATTCAGCGTAATTTTTAAAAAATAACGGCTTCAGCTTTCACTGTATTTGTAAGCCATTTTGCCAATTCCTGACGCTTTTCTTCACTTCGGGTAGATTTGAGAAAAATCGTATCGGAAAGCTTCTGATTAAAGACCGGGATTGATCTTATTGTTTTAAAGCTGCTAAGTACAGTTTTTCAATACATTTTTTCCGTTGCACTGCAAAAAACACTCGAACCGACGTAGTTTTTCCATTGGGTATTTCCAGTTTCAGATGGTCTTTATATTGGCTGAAAAACTTCCGGCCTCCATCATCTATCTTCCAACATTAAAAAGCTTCAGATAGAGCCTTTAAAACAAATTTAATATTTTTTTAAGGATTCTTTAAGAGCATTTTAATTCCATAAAGACAACTTTGTGCCATAAAAATGACCAACATGAATAAATTCGCAGGGCTGTTTATCGTCATTTCCTCATTTGTGACAGCACAGCAGAAAATGTCGCTTTTGGAATGTGAAGAAGCATTTCAGAAGAACAATTTACAACTGCTTGCCGAACAGTATAACATCAATATGGCCGATGCCGATATTCTTCAGGCTAAAATCTGGGAACTTCCGCAGCTGAGCGGGCAGATCAATGCCTACAATCCTCAGGACCGGAAGGTTTTTGATGCCGGGCATGCCAAAGGTGCCCAGGTAACCCAACTGATTTACATGGGCGGCAAAAAGAAGAATGAAATTGCCTTTGCCAAATCCAATAAAGAACTGGCTCAGCTCCAGTTTTCCCAGCTTCTTGTTGATCTCAGATCCCAGCTCCGTACAACCTATTTTGATCTTTACTTCGAACGGCTGAAACTGGAAAATACCAATAAACAGCTGGGGTATATGAATGATCTTCTCGCGGCTTACCGCATACAGTCTGCCAAAGGCAATGTCTCCCTGAAAGACCAGGTAAGGCTCCAGAGCATTGTCATCCAGCTAAATAACGACAAAGTGGAAATCAATAAAAATATTCTTGAATTTGAACAGACCCTGAAGGTACTGACGGGAATCACAGAAGATATCGATCCCCAGCTTTCAGAGGCTGAAGCCAAAGACATGCTCACTGCCCAGCCTTTCGGCGATGAACCCGAATTGCAGAAGAAGGCCCTTGAGAACAATGCGGATTACCAGTACAATCTGAAACTGATTGACAACAGCAAGCTGTACGCCCAGTGGCAGAAATCGCTGAACGTTCCTGACCTGAACCTCGGAGCCGGATGGGACCAGAACGGAGGAACCTTCAAAAATGAGGTCAACCTGATGGTCGGGATCCCTTTGCCGTTATGGAAATCCAACAAAGGAAATGTGGAAAAAGCCAATTTCGCCATCCAGCAGAACCAGAAAAATGCAGACTTCCAGAAATTAAATCTTGAAACCAAAGTTCAGGCCGCGTATAAAACCTGGAAAACCCAGTATGAACAGCTGGCAGAAATAAATCCTACCGATCTCAATAATATGGAAATGGTCTACAACGGAATGCTGAGCAATTTCAGGAAAGGCAACATCAGCCTGATCGAATTTACGGACTTTATGGACAGCTACCGGGAAACCGCGCTGCAGATTTATGACATGAAAAATCAGATTATACAATCTGCAGAACAATTGAATCAACTGGTACAAACGAAAATCTTCTATTAATATTCATATGAAAAAATATATAATCCCGTTCATGGTGGCCCTGTCTGTGTTATCCTGCTCAAAAAAGGAAGCCGACCCGAAACCGCAGGCCAAAAAAGGATTTGAGCTGAGCAATACGATGCTGAAATCCATCGATCTGGCAAAAGTCGAAAAAAAATTCATCGAAGACAACTACAATTTCTACGGAAAGATCTCGGCAGACAAGAACAGCTACATTGACGTATATCCGTTGGTCGGCGGAAACGTCCTGAGCGTAAACGTCGAACTGGGAGACCATGTAACGAAAGGCCAGGTGCTGGCCACCATCCGGAGTACCGAACTGGCGGACGTTCAGAAAGATGTCAGCGATGCCAGAACGGATCTTGTTGTAGCCCAGAATAACCTGCGCGTAGCCAAAGAAATGTACGAAGGGAAGCTCAATACCGAAAGGGATGTGCTGGAAGCCAAAAGCCAGCTCCAGAAAGCCCAGGACCAGATGCAGCGGGCCAGCGCGGTAAGTACGGTCTACAATGTGAAAAAAGGCAATATTTACAGTGTGGTCGCCCCGATCAGCGGGTATATCGTTCAAAAAAACATCAATAAGGATATGCAGCTGAGAAGTGACCGGAGCGATAATATTTTCGATGTGGCCAATACCTCAAACGTCTGGGCCATTATGAACGTGAATGAATCGGACATTGAAAAAATCAGCCTCGGCATGAAAGCACAGGTTTCCACCTTGTCTTACCCGGATAAAGTCTTTGACGGAAAAATTGATAAAATCTTTAAGATCATAGATCCGCAGACCAATACCATGCAGGCAAGGGTAGTCCTGGATAACCAGAACGGGCTGCTGATCCCTGAAAGCAAAGCGACCATTAAGGTAATCAACTCTGAAAATACGATGGCGCTTACCGTTCCTGCCAAAGCCGTCATTTTTGACGACAACAGAAGTTTCGTAGTGGTATATAAAACCAGGACGGATGTAAAAGTAAAAGAAATAAAGGTCTTAAAACAGGTCGGTGATGTCATATATGTTTCCGAAGGTCTGTCTGAGGGGGAACAGGTGATCACGAACAACCAATTATTAATTTACCGTTCTCTGAATAGTTAATAGTATTAAACCATTACGATTTAAGCAAGGATTTAAACTGAATTAAAATAAACATCACTTATAACTTTGCTTGCGGCTCACTTGATAATGCTATACAGGTTGCATTATATCAATGATTTAGATTAAATTTCTTTGCTGAGTAAAACGCCTTTGCGAACTTAAAAACGCATAGTTTGTTAAAAAAATCCTTGAGCCCTTTTGCGTTTAAAATAAAAATCCATCATGAACAAATTCATTAAAAATATAATTGCTTTCTCGTTAAAAAATAAAGCATTTACCTTTATCTGGGTAGCGATTCTGGCGGTTTCGGGATTCATCAGCTTCAAAAATATGCCTATTGAAGCTTTTCCGGATGTGACGAATACCCAGATCGTGATCATTACCCAATGGAACGGGCGGAGTGCCGAAGAAGTAGAGCGTTTCGTCACCACACCGATCGAGCTGGCGATGAGCCCGGTGCAGAAGAAGACCAGCGTGCGGAGTACCACGATGTTCGGACTTTCCATTGTAAAAATCCTTTTTGACGACGGGGTAGACGATACCTTTGCCCGGAACCAGGTGAACAACCAGCTTCGGACCATCAGTCTTCCCGATGAAGTGGATCCCGAGGTTCAGCCGCCGTACGGACCGACCGGGGAAATTTTCAGATATACTTTACAAAGCAAAACAAAAGATTCCCGTGAGCTGCTCACTTTACAAAACTGGGTGATCGACAGGGCCCTGAGAGGCGTTCCCGGCGTAGCGGACATCAATGTTTTCGGAGGCCAGGATAAAGTTTTTGAATTGAGTATCGATCCGAGAGCTTTGGATAAATACAACCTCACGCCGCTCCAGGTTTATGATGCCGTTACCAAAAGCAACCTGAATGTAGGAGGTGACGTGATCGAGAAAAACGGACAGGCATATGTGGTACGCGGAATCGGTTTGGTAAAATCGGTAGCCGATATCGGAAACATTACCATACAGAACGACAATGGAAACCCGGTTTTGGTTAAAAATGTAGCAGACGTTCATGAAAGTTCGATGCCCAGAGTGGGGCAGGCCGGTCTTAATAACCAGGAAGATACCGTAGAGGGAATTGTTGTGATGCGGAAAGGAGAAAATCCCCGCGAAGTCCTGGTTGGTGTTAAAGCTAAAATTAAGGAGCTGAACGAAAAAATCCTTCCGAAAGACGTAAAAATGGTGACATTCTATGACCGCGATAACCTGATGGATTTCACCACCCATACTGTGATGCACAATCTGATCGAAGGGATTGTCCTGGTAACGGTGATCGTCCTGATTTTTATGGCCGATTGGAGAACCACTTTAATTGTTTCCATCATTATTCCTTTGTCGCTGCTATTTGCTTTCTTATGCCTGAAAATTGCAGGCATGAGTGCCAATTTGCTGTCGCTGGGAGCCGTCGACTTTGGAATTATTATCGACGGAGCCGTCGTCATGGTGGAAGGGCTCTTCGTGATGCTCGACCATAAAGCCCACAAATACGGCGATGATAAATTCAATAAAATGGCCAAAGCCGGCTGGATCAAGCAGACGGGGACCGGTCTCGGAAAAGCGATTTTCTTTTCAAAATTAATTATCATTACATCGCTGATCCCGATTTTCTCCTTCCAGAAAGTAGAAGGGAAAATGTTCTCGCCATTGGCCTTTACCTTAGGTTTTGCATTAATGGGCGCTTTGATCTTCACCCTGACCCTGGTGCCGGTGCTTTCCCATATCCTTTTAAATAAAAATGTAAAGGAAAAGAACAATCCGTTTGTTAATTTCTGGGACCGAAGTGTGCTGAAAGGGTTCAACTATACTTTTAAACATAAAAAATTAAGTCTGATCGTTGCCATTTCGTTCTTGGCTGCTACCTTATTCTCTGCAAAATTCCTGGGAACGGAATTCCTGCCCCAGCTGAATGAAGGTTCTTTGTGGATCACCGCGGAAATGCCGATGAGTTCTTCTCTGAAAGAATCTTTGAAAACCGCAGATCTTCTGAAAAAAGACATTATGAGTTTTCCGGAAGTTACCGATGTACTCGCACAGACCGGAAGAAGCAATGACGGGACCGACCCGAACGGATTCGGATTTGTGCAGTTCGCCGTCAACCTGAAGCCGAAAGAAGACTGGAAACGGAAGATCACCTATGAAGAACTGATCGAGGAAATTGATAAAAAGCTCAGGAACTACCAGGGAATTACATTCAACTATTCCCAACCGATTTCCGATAACGTGGCTGAAGCGGTGGCCGGTTTTAAGGCCGAAAACGGAATCAAGATCTATGGGGATAATCTCCAGACGCTCGACCGGCTGGCTGAAGAAGTACTGAAACAAGTGAAGGACATCAAAGGCGTAAAAGATGCCGGGATTATTAAAAACATCGGACAGCCGGAAGTAAGTGTCGTGCTCGACCGGGATAAAATGGCGGCTTACGGCGTCATGCCTGATGATGCACAGTCGGTGCTGGAAATGGCTTTCGGAGGGAAAACCGCTTCCGAAATGTTTGACGGGGAAAGGAAATTCCCGATCCGCCTCCGCTACTCCCAGGAGTACCGGAAAGATGAAAACGATATCGCCGCACTGATGGTTCCTACACAGGACGGAGCGAAGATTCCTTTAAAAGAAATCAGTACGATCGTTAAAGACAACGGCGCGGCATTTATCTACCGCGATGACATCAAAAGATATATCGGGGTTAAATTTTCCATCCGCGACCGTGACCTTGGAAGCACCATCGCCGATGCGCAGAAAGCGGTTTCTAAAATTGAGCTTCCGGACGGATACTCTGTAGGTTGGACCGGGCAGTTTGAAAACCAACAGCGGGCTTCAAAAAGGCTGACGCAGGTGGTGCCGATCAGCATCCTGGGAATTTTCTTCCTGCTGTTTGTGCTGTTCGGTAATATGAAGGATTCCTTACTGGTACTGGCCAATGTACCGTTTGCACTGATCGGTGGTATTATTGCCCTGCACGTCACGGGAATGAACTTCGGAATTTCAGCCGGAGTAGGAATGATTGCCCTTTTGGGAATCTGTATCCAGAACGGGGTGATCCTTATCACGGAATTCCATCAGAACGTCAGGAACGGAATGAACCTCGATAATGCCATCCTGAATGGCGTAAAATCAAGAACACGTCCGGTGATCATGACCGCTTTGATGGCCTCAATCGGATTGATGCCGGCCGCATTATCCACAGGAATCGGTTCCGAATCGCAGAAACCTTTGGCCATTGTTATCATCGGAGGTTTGATTACAGCTACGGTACTTACCTTGCTGATATTCCCGATCATCTTTTGGATTTTCAACAGGACCAGAAAGTCGCAGCAGATTTAAGTTTAAGTAAGCTGGAAGAGGGAAGCCGGATGATGGAAGTTTTTCTCGCAGTAGGATTGAATGACATTTATAAGCTTTTAACCCGATTGCATTATTTAACTTATTTTAAATTCATCAAAGTGCTTATCCAGCCCTGAAAGGGTCATATCAATAGCCCCGGGCCTCGCCCGGGGTTAAATGGTTTATAGGTAGACTCAAGCCCTGCAAGGGCGTAATCATTAACACAGGTTGTTGTTGTTGTTGTTGTTGTTGTTGTTGTTGTTCGCATCATCCTGCGGTAATATATTCCCTCTCCTTTCTATAAAAAAGGTTTCGCCCTTTCAGGGCTTGGGCTATCGTCCGCTTTTGTTAAACCCCGGGTTGCACCCGCGGCTATGATTATGATGCCCCGCTGGGGCAGATTCACTTGCTGTTGCCTTCTACTATATTTATTTGCTATCCTGTTAATATTATCTTTTCTTGAAATTACGTCAGTATTTAATTCATTTTTATTGATTTAAAGAAATGGAAAATAAGGAAATGATCAGACCTTTAAATAAAGGTTGCTTTCTTAACAGAATAAACAGATGATTGATCTTAAGACTGTTAATTAGGTTGATAGAGACTTCCAGCCCCCGGCATCCTTCTTCCAGCATTATCACATACCCATTTCTAAATAAAGAATCGCGGAAAACTCAGTTTTCCGCGATTCTTGCTATTGAAATAATTATTATGAGTTTAGAATCCTAATCCCACGGCAAAGCCTCTTACCATATTCGGGAAATCTGAAACCGATGTCGCAGCCCCGGTAGAGGTATTGATGCTGTAAAGCTTGGTGGTTGAACCAACGGTTGCCATCAGATAAGCTTTCTGGCTCATGCTTCCGATATCGAAGCCGTTGCTGCTGGTGATATTGATGCCTAAAGACCCGGTTTCTACCAGTACCCCGTTATTCGGGGGATTCTGCTGATACAGTTTATCGGTATTATGATCGATCACAAATAGGGTAGTGGAAGTAGCTCCCGCCACATTATTGGTGTAAGCGGCTGCCCCGATCATCGGGCTTCCCGGGTTTAAGGTAAGATCCACTGCTGTAATTCCTCCCGTGACCGGGTCAAGGCGTAAATTCTGTCCGGTATTGCTTACCACACGGATTTTATCAACGGTTGGATTAAAATCAAAACCAAAATCCGTTCCCGCTAACAACGTAGCGAAAGGGGAAGTGCCGACAGCTGTTGCCGCCCCGGTTCCGAGATTGATTGTATAAATCCTGCTGGAGCTTCCTAAGGCATACAGCTGTCCGTTCGCCGGTCTGAAGTCGATTCCTAAAATACTTTCACCGCTCTGAAGCCCGGACATGGATTTTGAAACCGGCATTGGATTATTCGGGTTAAAGATCTGGAGGTTGTTTGAGCTATCCACCGAATAAGCAACCGCCTCGGTAGGAATTGCAAGATCGATGACCTGCTGCTGAAGCATGCCGATATTGGTTGCTTTTCCGCTGTTGAGGTCTACCAGATGAAGGTTATTGTTTACTGCCAGTAAAGCCGAGGCATTGTCGTATCTGATATCAAAAGCAGCCTGGCCCGTAAAAGTGGTTCCCAGACTTCCAACTTCTACCAAAGCACCGTTATTGGGTGGATCCTGTTTGTACAGTTTCCCTGTAGTTACATCAATATCATATAAAACCGTGCTCGAAGCACCGGATTTGCTGTTGGTATAGGCAATCCCCATAATCGAAGGCGTACTGCCTCCGTTGATGCTGATGTCTGTAGCGGCTACAAGACCTGTTTCGGGATTTAGTCTGAGGTTTTGTCCGCTGCTGCTTACCAGACGGATCCGGTCTACCACCGGATTGAAGTCAATTGAAGCCACGGTTCCTGAAATAGCAGGGGTAAATGCCGTGCTGCTTACCACTCTTGCCGAAGCATTGGACTGATTGATGATGTATAATTTGCTGGCGTTGGATAAAGCATAAAGTTCGCCGGTTGCCGGCCTAAAATCGATACTCATCAGTTTCTCGCCCGAGGCTATCCCCGAAACAGTGGTTTTGGAAGTGAAACTTTTGGGGTTACTGGCATTGAAAGCCACCAGCTCGTTATTGGCGGTAATTCCGTATACCATAAGGTCCGGTCCTTGAATATTGATGTCGGCGGACATCATATTTTCAGAATCGTCGCATGAAAATAACATGGCCATACCTAAGGCTGCCATCCATAAATGTAGTCGTTTTCTCATAATATTATTCTTTAAGTAGTTTGTATTTGTATCTACGACAAAATGTAAATGATGGTTTTAACGGGAGGAAAATTTTTTATGGTATTATTTCGTACTTTATTATATTCAGAATTAAACAGATAGTTTATAATTTAATCAAAACGTTGGGGAAGGATTTTCACAATTGAGAAAAATGTGTAAATTTGCAATCTCAATACATTGAAAAATAAGGTTTGTGCTTTATTGGATTTGAATATTGAAACTTTTTTGGAGAAAAAGTTTTTGGTATTTAAAAATTCATTATATTTGCACACCGAAAATTTGAAAACAATAAATAAATAATTCATAAATCATGGCAAAGGAAACGTTTAATCGTAACAAACCACACTTGAACATTGGTACTATTGGTCACGTTGACCATGGTAAAACTACTCTTACAGCTGCTATTTCTGCTGTATTAGCTAGCAAAGGTCTTGCTGAGAAAAAAGACTTCTCTGCAATTGACTCTGCTCCAGAAGAAAAAGAAAGAGGTATTACTATCAATACAGCTCACATCGAATACGAAACTGAAAAAAGACACTATGCTCACGTTGACTGTCCAGGTCACGCGGATTACGTAAAGAACATGGTAACAGGTGCTGCTCAGATGGACGGAGCGATCGTGGTATGTGCTGCGACTGACGGACCAATGCCTCAAACAAGAGAACACATCCTACTTTGCCGTCAGGTAAACGTACCTAGAATTGTTGTTTTCATGAATAAAGTTGACATGGTAGATGATGCTGAGTTATTAGAGCTTGTTGAAATGGAGCTTAGAGACTTATTATCTACTTATGAATTCGACGGAGATAACTCTCCAGTAATCCAAGGTTCTGCTCTTGGTGCTCTTACCGCTGCTACTGCAGAAGGAGGTGCTAAGACTGACGATCAGTGGTTCAAGTCTGTTGAAACTTTGATGGATGCGGTTGACGAGTGGATCGAAGAGCCTACAAGAGATACAGATAAGCCATTCTTGATGCCAATCGAAGACGTATTCTCTATTACAGGTAGAGGTACTGTAGCAACTGGTAGAATCGAGGCTGGTATCATCAACACTGGTGATCCTGTGGATATCGTAGGTATGGGTGATGAAAAATTAACTTCTACAATTACAGGGGTTGAAATGTTCAGAAAAATCCTAGACAGAGGTGAAGCTGGTGATAACGTAGGTCTATTGTTGAGAGGTATTGAAAAAACCGACATCAAGAGAGGTATGGTAATCGCTAAGAAAGACTCTGTGAAGCCACACAAAAAATTCAAGGCATCTGTTTATATCCTTTCTAAAGAAGAAGGTGGACGTCACACTCCATTCCACAACAAATACCGTCCTCAGTTCTACGTAAGAACTACTGACGTTACAGGTGAGATCTTCTTACCAGAAGGTGTAGAAATGGTAATGCCAGGTGATAACTTGGAGATCACTGTAGAATTGTTACAACCAATCGCTCTTAACGAGGGTCTTAGATTCGCGATCAGAGAAGGTGGTAGAACAGTTGGTTCAGGTCAGGTAACTGAAATCTTAGACTAATCATCTATTAAAATAATAAAAAGCTTCCGTAAGGAACTTCCTTACGGGGCTTTTTAAACTACGGGCATCGTCCAATGGTAGGATACCGGTCTCCAAAACCGTTGATCAGGGTTCGAATCCTTGTGCCCGTGCAAAATACAATTATGAGTTCATTTGTCGATTTTTTAAAAGGTTCTTATAACGAATTCAGACACAAAGTGGAATGGCCGAAATGGTCGGACCTGCAGTCTTCTACGATTGTAGTAACTGTAGCCACGGTGATCCTGGCGTTATTTACTTTCGGGGTTGATGAATTGTTTTCCAAAGCAATCAGCAACATCATAGGAATGCTCATCAACGTGTTCAATTAATAATAAAAGTATTTTCCCAAAATGAGCGAATTGAAATGGTATGTGCTGAAAGCAATCAGCGGACAGGAAAATAAAGTGAAGAACTACATTGAAACGGAGATCAAACGTTTGGGGTTTGAACAGTACGTTACTCAGGTAGTGATTCCTATGGAAAAGGTAATTCAGATCAGAAACGGTAAAAAAGTTCCTAAAGAAAGACCTTACTATCCTGGATACTTAATGATTGAAGCTGATTTGATGGGGGAAATTCCACACGTTATCAAAAACATTCCCGGCGTTATTTCTTTCTTAAGCTTAACCAAAGGAGGAGATCCTGTTCCGATGAGAAAATCGGAGGTTAACAGAATGCTTGGAAGAATGGATGAGCTTTCAGAATTTGCAAGCGATGTTGAAATCCCTTATATCGTGGGTGAAAACGTTAAAGTAATTGACGGACCATTCAACGGATTCAACGGAACAGTAGAAAAAATTCTTGAAGATAAAAAGAAAATTGAAGTTTCCGTTCTGATCTTCGGTAGAAAGACGCCAATGGAACTGAGCTACATGCAGGTTGAAAAAGTTTAATCTTTATGTAAAAAATATAGAATCCCGCTTATTGAAAAATGAGCGGGATTTTTATTTTATATAATATTTTGGAAAAATAAAGCCTATCAATTTGCTATTTCAAAAATAATTCATAATTTTGCAGTCCGAAAAGTAGGATTATTTAAGGTGAGAATGGATAACCTACTGAATAATAATGCTTCCAAACTCATTCATTATTCAAATTTAAAAAACAAACAATGGCTAAAAAAGTCTTTAAAATGGTAAAGCTTCAGGTGAAAGGTGGCGCAGCTAACCCTTCTCCACCAGTAGGTCCAGCATTGGGTTCTGCAGGTGTGAACATCATGGAGTTTTGTAAGCAATTTAACGGAAGAACGCAAGATAAGCCGGGACAAGTTTTACCTGTAGTAATTACAGTATACGAAGACAAATCTTTTGAATTCGTAATCAAAACGCCTCCTGCAGCAATCCAGTTGATGGATGCGGCTAAGATCAAAGGTGGTTCCGGAGAACCGAACAGAAACAAAGTAGGTTCTGTATCTTGGGATCAGGTGAAAAAAATCGCTGAAGACAAAATGGGAGACCTAAACTGCTTTACGATGGATTCAGCTATTTCTATGGTTGCAGGTACTGCAAGATCTATGGGATTAAGAGTAACAGGAACTAAACCAACTAACGCTTAAAACTTAAAGAAATGGCAAAATTGACAAAAAAGCAAAAAGAAGCTTTAAGCAAAGTAGAAAAAGGAAGAATCTATAACCTTGAAGAAGGTTCGGCACTTGTAAAAGAAGTAAACACTGCAAAGTTTGATGCTTCCGTAGACATCGCTGTAAGATTAGGGGTAGATCCTAGAAAAGCAAACCAAATGGTAAGAGGTGTTGTATCTCTTCCTCACGGAACTGGTAAAGATGTTAAAGTTTTAGCTTTAGTAACTCCAGATAAAGAAGCAGAAGCTAAAGAAGCGGGTGCTGACTATGTAGGTCTTGACGAATATCTGCAAAAAATCAAAGACGGTTGGACTGATGTTGACGTAATCGTTACCATGCCGGCTGTAATGGGTAAATTAGGACCATTGGGTAGAGTATTAGGACCAAGAGGTCTTATGCCAAACCCTAAATCAGGAACTGTAACGATGGAAATCGGTAAAGCGGTAACTGAAGTAAAAGCGGGTAAAATTGATTTCAAAGTAGACAAATACGGGATTATCCACGCAGGTATCGGTAAAGTATCTTTTGATGCTGCCAAAATCAAGGAAAATGCTCAGGAATTGATCTCTACTTTGATCAAAATGAAACCGACTGCTGCTAAAGGAACTTATGTGAAGTCAATCTACTTGTCTTCTACCATGAGCCCGGGTATTGCAATTGATACTAAATCTGTTAACTAATTTTAATCCTTAAGACAATGACAAAAGACCAAAAAGTTGTAGCAATACAAGAGATCAAAGACTTGCTTCAGGATGCAAAAGTAGTTTATGTAGCAGATCTTGAAGGTTTGAACGCTGCAAAATCTTCTGATTTCAGAAGACAGGCTTTCAAGCAGAATATTCAGGTGAAAGTAGTAAAAAATACACTTTTACAAAAAGCAATGGAACAAATGGAAGGAGTAGATTACTCTGAAATGTTCCAGTCTTTCAAAGGAAACTCCGCGTTGATGATTGCTGAAACAGCGAATGCTCCTGCGAAATTAATCCAAGGGTTCAGAAAGAAAGAAGAAAAACCGGCTTTGAAATCTGCTTTTGTTCAGGAAACTTTCTATGTTGGTGACAACAACCTGGACATGTTGGCGAACATCAAGTCCAGAGAAGAAATGATCGGTGAAATCATCGGATTACTTCAGTCTCCAATCCAAAGAGTTGTTTCTGCTCTTCAAAACAAACCTGAGACAGTAGAAGCTAAAGCTGAAGAAGCTGCACCTGCGGCTGAAGAAGCGCCTGCTACTGAAATTCCGGAAACTCCGGCTGCTGAAGGAGAAGCTCCAGCTGCTGAATAATTTACACTCAAAAAATAATCAATAATCAACAAAAACATTACAACAATGTCAGATTTAAAAAATTTAGCTGAAACGCTAGTAAACTTAACAGTAAAAGACGTAAACGAATTAGCTGCTATCCTTAAGGATGAGTACGGAATTGAGCCAGCTGCTGCTCCAGTAGTAATGGCTGGTCCTGGTGCTGGTGAAGCTGCTGAAGAAAAGACTGAATTCGACGTAATTCTTAAGTCTGCAGGTGCTTCTAAATTAGCAATCGTTAAATTGGTAAAAGATTTAACTGGTGCTGGTCTTAAAGAAGCTAAAGATATCGTAGACGGTGCTCCTGCTCCAATCAAAACAGGTATCTCTAAAGACGAAGCTGAAGCTCTTAAGAAGCAATTAGAAGAAGCTGGTGCTGAAGTAGAATTGAAGTAATCATTTACTTTATACATACAGAGCCGTTCCAATTTTGGGACGGCTTTTTTTTGTAAATTTATCAACCGGTTTAACTCTGCGTTGGTTTTGAGTTCTAAAAAGTGATTAGTGCAGATCATTTTAACATTATAATCAGCTGGTCTTATGAAAAAATTCATGTTCATTCTTCTGTTGTTTATCTCCATCATGTATTCCGCACAGGACAGTGTACGGATAACTCAATGTGGCGAACAGCTGAAATCTTTCTATCTTGGGATGGATGTTCTGCACAAATGGCAGTCTGGCCGGCATATCAACTGGCAGACCGGTGAACCGGATGATCCTGGTGCGGTCTCCGGAATAAAAACCCATTGCAGTGCTTTTGTCGCAGCCGCCTGCGAACGCCGCGGAATTTACATCTTAAGACCTCCTGAACATAAGCAGGAATTGCTTGCCAATGCCCAGTTTAAGTGGCTAACTTCAGATCAGGCAAAAGATTTCGGATGGCATCCGATCACAAAAAATATTTTATTTGAAGCACAGAAAATGGCGGATGAAGGCTATCTGGTCGTGGCATGTGCCCAAAACCCGGACCGGCACAAGCCGGGACATATCGCATTGGTGATGCCGATGCATCTTTCTTCACAACAGATTCAGCAGACTGGCCCGCTGCTTATTCAGTCTTCCACACAAAACAGTGTGGATGCCTGGTTCCGTGATGCGTTCCGACATCATATTGCAGACTGGAATGCTGCTACAGATCATGTGGTATTTTTTTATAATGCTAAATTGGGTTGTCCGATAAATCATCAATAACAACGTATATAATTTTTGATATCATTTCGTTTAAGAAACAAAAAAAATGAATTTTCCGTGTTTTACGGAATCGCGAGGTATAAGTTATTTAAGAAATTATTGAGAATAAGACGTTTGTATTTGTAAAAGTTAAAACTTTTTTCTATCTTTGCAATCTCTTTTGGCGCGAATAATTGTATACATATTTATAAAATATTGAATATCACCTCTTTCATGATTGTGAAGGAGATTTCTTGTATTATAGATACAGTGGCGGTTCTGCCTCAAAAGTAATAAAAATATTTTGCATTACGCTGTGAAAAGATATACCAGTGTTGCAGTTAGAAAAAAACAAGTACAGGGTTGAAGGTTCTTCGTGAGCGCCAAAACACTTTTACCTTTTCATTTTGACCGTGTTACGTGTTCTTTTCTGATATTTTTTAATGAATCAAAATATTTTTTAACCTTTCTTAAAAGTTTTATGAGTAAAACAACACCTACAACTAGGGGAAATCAGAGAGTGAATTTCTCTTCAGCGAAAGGAAAAATCATCACGCCGGACTTCCTGGATATCCAGATCGAGTCTTTTTCTGAGTTTTTCCAGCTTGATACCCTACCTGAAGACAGAAGAGATGAAGGTCTTTACAAGACTTTTCAGGAAAATTTCCCGATTACGGATTCCAGAAACCAATTTGTATTGGAATTCCTGGATTATCTGGTAGATTCTCCACGTTATTCAATCGATGAGTGTGTGGAAAGAGGATTGACGTATTCCGTACCTCTTAAAGCGAGACTTAAATTGTATTGTACAGACCCTGAGCACGAAGATTTTCAGACGGTGGTTCAGGATGTATATTTAGGCCCGGTTCCTTACATGACGCCTAGCGGATCTTTCATCATCAACGGTGCTGAAAGGGTAATCGTTACGCAGTTACACCGTTCACCCGGTGTATTCTTCGGGCAGACGTACCACGCCAACGGAACCAAACTTTATTATTCAAGAATCATTCCTTTCAAAGGATCTTGGATGGAATTTACAACCGATATCAACAGCGTAATGTACGCGTATATCGACCGTAAGAAAAAATTACCGTTAACCACTTTATTAAGAGCGATCGGTTACGAATCTGATAAGGACATCCTTCAGATCTTCGACCTTGCTGAGGAAGTAAAAGTTTCTAAAGCTGCCCTTAAAAAAGTAGAAGGAAGAACATTGGCAGCGAGAGTTTTGAACACCTGGTTCGAAGATTTCGTCGATGAAGATACGGGTGAAGTAGTTTCTATCGAAAGAAACGAGATCATCCTTGATAGAGAAACCATTCTTGAAAAAGAGCATTTGGATCTGATCCTTGATGCCGGTGTGAAATCGATCTTGATTCACAAAGAAAACAGCAATGAGTTCTCTATCATCCAGAATACCTTACAGAAAGACCCTACCAATTCTGAAAAAGAAGCGGTAGAATACATCTATCGTCAGTTAAGAAATGCAGATCCGCCAGATGAGGAAACCGCAAGAGGAATTATTGAGAAATTATTCTTCTCCGAGCAAAGATATTCATTAGGTGAAGTGGGACGTTACAGACTGAACAAAAAATTAAGTCTGAATATTCCTACCACGACGGAAGTTCTTACCAAAGAAGATATTATCGCGATTGTAAGACATTTGATTGAGTTGGTAAACTCAAAAACGGATGTTGATGATATCGACCACTTATCCAACAGGAGAATTAAAACCGTTGGTGAGCAGTTGGCAGGACAATTTGGCGTAGGTCTTTCAAGAATTGCGAGAACCATTAAGGAAAGAATGAACGTTAGAGATAACGAAATCTTTACACCGCTTGATTTGGTTAATGCTAAAACTTTAACCTCTGTAATCAACTCGTTCTTCGGTACCAACCAGCTTTCTCAGTTCATGGACCAGACCAACCCATTATCAGAGATTACTCACAAGAGAAGATTATCTGCACTAGGGCCTGGTGGTTTGTCAAGAGAAAGAGCAGGTTTCGAGGTTCGTGACGTTCACCATACCCACTACGGAAGAATTTGTCCGATTGAAACTCCGGAAGGACCGAACATCGGTTTGATCTCTTCATTAGGGATTTATGCTAAAATCAACAGACTTGGTTTCATCGAAACCCCATACAGAAAAGTAGAAAACGGTAAAATCGAGCTTTCGGCAGATCCGATCTACTTAAATGCTGAAGATGAAGAATCTAAAGTAATTGCTCAGGCCAACGTTGAATTGAGCGATAATGGTGAATTCGAAACAGACAGAATTATTGCAAGACTGGATGGTGACTATCCGGTAGTGGAGCCTAATCAGGTTGACCTTATCGATGTAGCACCAAACCAAATTTCCGGTATTTCCGCTTCATTGATTCCGTTCCTGGAGCATGATGATGCGAACCGGGCATTGATGGGATCCAACATGATGCGTCAGGCCGTTCCTTTATTGAAGCCACAGGCTCCGATCGTAGGTACAGGGCTTGAGCAACAAGTTGCAAGAGATTCAAGAATTTTGATCAATGCTGAAGGTACCGGTACCGTAGAGTATGTGGATGCGGACAAAATCGTTATTAAATACGAAAGAAGCGAAGACGAGGATTTGGTACAATTCGAGTCTGCGACTAAAACATATAACCTGACGAAGTTCAGAAAAACCAACCAGAGTACGACCATTACCCTGAGACCAAACGTAAGAGTTGGAGATGTGGTAGAAAAAGGACAGGTTCTTTGCGACGGGTATGCTACTGAAAAAGGAGAATTGGCTCTTGGTAGAAACCTGGTGGTTGCTTTCATGCCTTGGAAAGGATACAACTTCGAGGATGCGATCGTAATCAACGAAAAAGTAGTTCGTGAAGACTGGTTTACTTCAATCCACGTAGATGAATATTCTCTTGAGGTTCGTGATACCAAATTGGGTATGGAAGAACTGACGGCAGATATTCCGAACGTTTCTGAAGAAGCAACCAAAGATCTTGATGAGAACGGGATGATCAGAATCGGTGCTGAAGTGAAGCCTGGAGACATTATGATCGGTAAGATCACGCCAAAAGGTGAATCTGATCCGACTCCGGAAGAAAAACTTCTGAGAGCGATCTTCGGTGATAAAGCCGGTGATGTGAAAGATGCTTCCTTGAAAGCGGACTCTTCATTAAGAGGAGTTGTCATCAACAAGAAGCTGTTCTCAAGAAACATCAAAGACAAAAAGAAAAGGACGGAAGAAAAACTTAAGCTTGAAGAAATTGAAAACACCTACAAGGCTAAGTTTGATGAGTTGAGAAACACCTTAATTGAAAAATTAAATACCCTTGTTAGCGGTAAAACTTCTCAGGGAGTGAAGAACGACCTGGATGAAGAGATTATCGGTAAAGGAGTGAAGTTTACTCACAAATTACTTACTTCTGTTGAAGATTATGTAAACGTTAGCGGTTCAGACTGGACAGTTGATGCAGATAAAAACGAATTGATCAAGCAGTTGATCCACAACTACAAGATCAAGTACAACGATATCCAGGGGGTTAAGAACCGTGAGAAATTTGCAATCTCTATCGGGGATGAACTACCTGCAGGAATCATGAAGCTGGCTAAAGTTTACATCGCTAAGAAACGTAAGCTGAACGTAGGGGATAAAATGGCAGGACGTCACGGTAACAAAGGGATCGTTTCGAGAATCGTGCGTGAAGAAGATATGCCGTTCCTTGAAGACGGAACACCGGTAGATATCGTATTGAACCCGCTTGGGGTACCTTCCCGTATGAACATCGGACAGATCTACGAAACCGTTCTTGGATGGGCAGGTCAGAAATTAGGATTGAAATTTGCCACGCCGATCTTCGACGGAGCAAGCCTTGATCAGATTACTGAGTATACTGAAAAAGCAGGTCTTCCTAAATTCGGTCACACGTATCTTTACGATGGTGGTACCGGAGAAAGATTCTCGCAGGCCGCTACCGTAGGGGTGATCTACATGCTGAAACTGGGTCACATGGTTGATGACAAGATGCACGCCCGTTCAATCGGTCCTTACTCATTAATTACGCAGCAGCCGTTAGGAGGTAAAGCGCAGTTCGGAGGCCAGAGATTCGGAGAGATGGAGGTTTGGGCTCTTGAAGCATTCGGGGCATCCAATATCCTGAGAGAGATTCTGACCGTGAAGTCGGATGACGTGATTGGTAGAGCAAAAACTTACGAAGCGATTGCAAAAGGTGAATCGATGCCTGAACCGGGTATTCCTGAATCATTCAACGTATTGCTTCACGAGTTACAGGGTCTTGGATTAGACGTAAGACTTGAGGAATAAATTCGATTTGAAATTAATTTATTTGAAATTGGAAATTCTGTTCGCAGATTTTAAATAATATTCAGAATAAATTGTAGAGATTCATCAATCTCAAATCTCAAATCTCAAATCTCAAATTCAAAAAAAATGTCAAATAAAAATAAATCAAGTAGATTTAATAAAATAACCATCGGTTTAGCTTCTCCGGAATCGATTCTTCAGGAATCGAGAGGGGAGGTTCTTAAACCGGAAACCATTAACTACAGAACACACAAGCCTGAAAGAGACGGATTGTTCTGTGAAAAAATCTTCGGTCCTGTAAAGGATTACGAATGTGCTTGTGGTAAATACAAGAGAATTCGTTATAAAGGGATCGTTTGTGACCGTTGTGGGGTAGAAGTTACGGAGAAGAAAGTACGTAGAGAGAGAATCGGGCATATCAACCTGGTAGTTCCTATCGCTCACATCTGGTATTTCCGGTCTTTACCGAACAAAATCGGTTACCTTTTGGGAATCCCTTCCAAGAAATTGGATATGATCATCTACTATGAAAGATATGTGGTGATCCAACAGGGTATTGCTAAGAAATTAGACGGTTCCGATTTCGAAAATATGGAGTTCCTGACGGAAGAAGAGTACCTGGACATCATGGAAACCCTTCCGATCGAGAACCAGTATCTTGATGATTCCGATCCGAATAAATTCATCGCCAAAATGGGTGCTGAAGCGGTTGAGGAATTGTTAAAGAGAATCGATCTTGATGCCTTGTCTTTCGACCTGAGACACAAAGCACACAACGAAGGTTCAAAACAAAGAAGAACGGAGGCACTTAAGAGATTGAACGTTGTAGAAGCATTGAGAGGTGCCAATACAAGAATGATCAACAAGCCTGAGTGGATGATCATGCGTGTGCTTCCTGTAATCCCGCCGGAATTGAGACCATTGGTTCCGTTGGATGGGGGACGTTTCGCAACTTCCGATTTAAATGACCTTTACAGAAGGGTGATTATCAGAAACAACCGTCTGAAGAGACTATTGGAGATCAAAGCTCCGGAAGTAATCCTGAGGAACGAGAAGCGTATGCTTCAGGAATCCGTAGATTCCTTATTCGATAATACAAGAAAATCTTCTGCAGTAAAATCTGAATCCAACAGACCGTTGAAATCCCTTTCCGATTCATTGAAAGGTAAGCAGGGTCGTTTCCGTCAGAACCTATTGGGAAAAAGGGTAGATTACTCGGCGCGTTCGGTAATTGTTGTAGGTCCTAACTTACAACTTCACGAGTGCGGTATCCCTAAAGATATGGCGGCAGAACTTTACAAACCGTTTATCATCAGAAAGCTGATTGAAAGAGGAATTGTAAAAACCGTAAAGTCAGCAAAAAGAATTATCGACAGGAAAGAACCTGTTGTATATGATATCCTTGAAAACGTGATGAAAGGCCACCCGGTTCTTCTGAACAGGGCACCTACGCTTCACAGACTGGGGATCCAGGCATTCCAGCCTAAAATGATCGAAGGGAAAGCGATTCAGCTTCACCCGTTGGTAACAACGGCCTTCAACGCCGATTTCGATGGTGACCAGATGGCGGTGCATTTACCGTTAGGCCCTGAAGCGATCCTTGAAGCGCAGTTATTGATGTTGGGTTCTCAGAACATCCTGAACCCGGCGAACGGTTCTCCGATCACCGTACCTTCTCAGGACATGGTTCTTGGTCTTTATTTCATGACCAAAGAATTAAGCTCTACGGAAGATATGAAAGTGAAAGGCGAAGGCCTGGCATTCTATTCTCCTGAAGAAGCGGAAATCGCTTATGCAGAAGGAAGAGTATCTTTAAATGCTAAAGTACGATGCCGACTTCCGGTTAAAGAAGACGGTGAAATCGTTACCAGACTGATCGAAACTTCCGTAGGTAGAATCTTATTCAACCAGATTGTACCGAAGCAGGTAGGATATATCAATGAGCTTTTAACCAAGAAATCATTGAGAAACGTTATCGGTAAAATCCTTGCTGATACGGATTTCCCTACAACGGTGAAGTTCCTTGATGCGATGAAGGACTTAGGATACTCAAACGCATTCAAAGGAGGTCTTTCGTTCTCACTGGGAGACATCGTGGTTCCTGTTGAGAAAAAGCAGATGATTGCCCAATCTATTGAAACGGTAGATGAAATCAGAGCTAACTACAACATGGGTCTTATTACCGATACGGAACGTTATAACCAGGTAATCGACGTTTGGACAAACACCAATGCCGGATTAACGGAAATGATCATGAGCAGAATGAAAACCGACCAAGGTGGTTTCAACTCTGTATACATGATGCTTGATTCCGGGGCGAGGGGTTCCAAAGAACAGATCCGTCAGTTATCCGGGATGAGAGGTTTGATGGCCAAGCCGCAGAAAGCCGGTTCTACCGGAGCGGAGATCATCGAAAACCCGATCCTTGCCAACTTTAAAGAAGGTCTTTCCATCCTGGAATACTTTATCTCTACCCACGGTGCCCGTAAAGGTCTTGCGGATACCGCTCTTAAGACGGCCGATGCCGGTTACTTAACGAGAAGATTGGTAGACGTTGCACAGGACGTTATCGTTACAGAAGTAGACTGTGGAACTTTAAGAGGTACCGAAGTGACCGCGCTTAAGAAAAATGACGAGATCGTTGAAAGAATCTCCGAAAGAATCTTAGGTAGGGTATCATTACATAATATTTATGATCCTGAAAGCGATGAGTTGATCATCAACGCCGACGAAGTGATCAATGAAGTATTTGCCAAAAGAATTGAAGAAGCAGGACTGGAAGCGGTTGAAGTACGTTCACCGTTAACTTGTGAGGCTAAAAAAGGAATTTGTGCAAAATGCTACGGTAGAAACCTGGCAACAGGTAAAACCATTCACATGGGTGAAGCAGTAGGGGTAATTGCGGCACAGTCCATCGGGGAACCGGGTACTCAGCTTACGTTGAGAACCTTCCACCAGGGGGGTACTGCAGGAAACGTTTCCGAAAATCCATCCATCGTGGCAAGAAGAGACGGTATCGTTGAAATGGACGAGATCAGAACCATTACTTCTGAAGATGAAAACGGTAACACGGCTGAGGTTGTGGTTTCCCGTTCAACAGAATTCAGATTGGTGGCGGATAACGAATCCAGAACACCATTAATGGTAGCCAACGTACCTTACGGTTCCATACTCGCTGTGAAGCCGGGTGATAAAGTGAAGAAAGGCGATGTGATCTGTAAGTGGGATGCCTACAACGCGGTAATCATTGCTGAAACTTCCGGTAAGGTAGAATACGAAGATATTATCCAGGGGATTTCATTCCAGCTGGAAATTGACGAAGCGACAGGTTTTGAAGAAAAAGTAATCTCCGAATCCAGAAATAAGAAAGCCGTACCTACCCTGAAAGTGGTAGATTCCAAAGGGGTTGAGCAGAAAGCATACAACTTACCGGTAGGAGCCCACTTAATGGTAAATGATGGTGAAAAGATCAAGGCCGGTAAAGTCTTAATCAAGATCCCGAGAAAATCTGCAAAAGCAGGGGATATCACCGGGGGTCTTCCGAGAGTTACCGAATTGTTTGAAGCAAGAAACCCATCCAACCCGGCAGTGGTTACAGAAATCGACGGTGTGGTTTCTTACGGAAAAATCAAGAGAGGTAACAGAGAACTTATTGTTGAAGCGAAAACAGGCGAAAGAAAAATCTACCTGGTTAAATTATCCAACCAGATCCTGGTACAGGAGAATGACTTCGTAAGAGCAGGTTCACCGCTTTCCGACGGTTCCATTACTCCGGATGACATCTTAAGAATCAAAGGTCCAACGGCGGTTCAGGAATATCTGGTAAATGAAATTCAGGAAGTTTACCGTCTTCAGGGGGTAAAAATCGACGATAAGCACTTCGAAATCATCGTAAGACAGATGATGACCAAAGTGTCGATTGTAGATGGCGGGGATACCCAATTCCTTGAAGGAGCTCTTGAGCACAAATATGACTTCCTTGAAGAAAACAACAGGGTGTTCGGCCTTAAAGTGGTAATGGATGCAGGAGATTCTAAAGTATTCCAGCCGGGGCAGATGATCACGGCAAGAGAACTGAGAGACGAAAACTCCAAGCTGAAACGTGAAGACCAGGCATTGGTTCAGGTAAGAGAAGCCCTACCGGCGACAGCAACTCCTGTATTGCAGGGTATCACCAGAGCAGCGCTTCAGACAAAATCTTTCATGTCTGCCGCATCGTTCCAGGAAACCACAAAAGTACTGAACGAAGCTGCAGTAGCAGGTAAGGTAGATGATCTGAACGGTCTTAAGGAAAATGTAATTGTAGGACACAGAATCCCTGCAGGTACAGGTCTTAAAGAATATCAGAATGTGATCGTAGGTTCTAAAAAAGAATTCGAAGATCTTAACTAAAATTAATGATTCGGAAATTTGAGGTTTGGATTTATTTTTATATTTTCACAACCTCAAAATTTCGAATTAAAAAATATTTATAACAAATGGACAACAATCAAAATCCACAAGACGGAAACATCAACATCGAATTGAACGAAATGGTAGCAGCGGGTATCTATGCAAACTTAGCATTGGTAAACCACTCTCCATCTGAATTCGTAGTAGATTTCATCCAGTTAATGCCAGGTGTACAACAGGCTAAAGTAAGATCAAGAGTTATTCTTGCTCCGCTTCACGCTAAAAGAGTGCTTTCTGCTCTTCAGCAGAACATTGCCAACTACGAGCAGCAATTTGGAGAAATCAAAGAAGTTGAGCCTTTCGTATTAGGAGGAAACAACGTACAAGCTTAAGATTTTTCTTATATAAAAAATAAAGTGCCCCGATTATTCGGGGCATTTTTTATTAAAGCCTTTATTCTGATATCCAATCTGTATGTATTAAAATTAGAATTAAGTTATTATTAAAATATACTTCCTGAGTTTATCGATTTCTTTATATCATGCTATCTATTAAAATATGATTATTCATAAAATTGAAAAATCTATTTAAACTTATTATAAAATAACTCAAATTGATAAAAAAATGAGATACAAAATTTTCAATTGTATATCTTTGCCATTAAATATGATACAATAAATATGGTGACTAATCCATTTATTCTTGATAAATTCAGCTTTATGGGTGATGATTTCTTAAAGGAAATTGATCAACATGCTATAATGACTCAAATTAAGGCCAAAACCGAAATTGTAAGGGAAGGGCAGAAGAATAAATTTGTTCCGTTTCTTATCAACGGATCCATTAGGGTTTTTACTTTGAATGACGGCCGCGAGCTTGTCTATTATTACATCCGGAGAAACGACAGCTGTATGATGACGTTTTCATCCATTTTTACCGATTATACCAGCCGCGTATATGCCGTAGCTGAAGAAGATTCCGAAATCATGCTGATCCCGGTTTCCGTAATCCACGAATGGCTGATCCGCTTTCCTGAAATCAATAAAGTGTTCTATCATGAATATGATAAAAGGTTTTCCGATGTGATGAGCATGGTAAACGATGCCGTATTCCACCGGTTGGATAAGCGGGTACTGAATTATGTCCGCCAGCAGATCTCTGTTACGGGCAACAATCCGATACGGCTTACCCACCGGGAAATTGCAGGAAATCTGGGCACCTCAAGAGAAGTCATCAGTCGGGTATTAAAAAAAATGGAGAACGAGGGTGAACTTATTCAGACCAAAGGAGGCATAAAAATTCCTGTAAATGAAAATGTTAGACAAGGCTAATATTATCTGTTAAATAATATTAATAAGTCTTATTGATAAAAACAGTCCGGTCGGTGACTTTTATCACACAATTTTCCCTTTTTAAGTTTCTAAGTTTGTCTTACTAATTTTTTAATAATGGGTATGACAAAAACACTCCTCTTTTTGTCGATGTTCATCACCGGTTTCGCCTTTGCACAGGACGATCTGCTGAAAGATATCGACACCATTCAAACCAAAACTCCGGATACGGAACAACCTGCATTCAAAGCGCTCCAGATCGTTACCGGACAATCGACCAAGCTTCCGGCAAAGAACGAATGGTACATCGTGGTCGCCCACCGTTTCGGGGATGTAAGCAAAGGATTCAAAGACTTTTTCGGATTGGATGATGCTTCTACCAAACTTGGGGTTATTTACGGAGTTACGGAGGGTATTTCCGTAAGCCTTTCACGGGAAACCAACCTTAAAACTTTTGAAGGTGCCGTAAAATATAAACTTGTAAAGCAAGGCGAAAGTTTTCCGGTAGACATTGCCGGATATCATGTAATGGCAGTGAATACGGCTCTGAGCAAAGACAATTACCCGCACCTGCAGTTCGGCGACAGGCTTTCCTATCTTACACAGGCGTTGATCTCACGGAGATTCAACGATAAATTTTCCTTGCAGCTGACCCCTTCGTATGTTCACAAGAATCTTTACGAACCGATGATTGAAGATAAGAACCAGTTTCTTACAGGTTTGGGCGGCCGTTATAAAATCTCGAAAAGGATTTCCATCAACGCCGAATATTTTGTGAATTTCGACAACCACAGTTTCTACAAAAATCCGCTTTCATTAGGGATGGATATAGAAACCGGAGGACACGTGTTCCAGCTTTTATTTACCAATTCCCAGCTTAATTCCGACATCGGCTATCTGACCAACGCGGCAGGAAAATGGGACAAAGGACAGATTTTCTTCGGGTTTAATCTTTACAGAGTATTTTAAAGTATGAAAAAATTAATATTTACCCTTGCATCGGCTGTTCTGTTAATGGCGTGTGAGAGCAGGACCTATGAAGAGATTTCGGATAATACGCCGATTACGCAGGTCGTAACCTACAATAAGGATGTAAAAGCGATTATGGATGCCAATTGCGTAAGCTGCCATTCGCCGGGACCCAAGGACCTTACGAATTATACCCAAGTTAAAACCAACATCAACAATATCATCGACAGGATAAGCCGTGCCAACGGAGATCCCCTGAAAATGCCGCAGGGCGGAAGTCTGTCTCCGGCACAAATCAATATCATCAACAAATGGAAAGCCGACGGGCTTCTCGAAAACTAAATCCGTTCTTATGAAAAAGCTTATTTTAATTATGGCCGCCTTACTTTTTGCCAATTTTACCTTTGCGCAGAAATATGTGGCGAAAACAGGAAAAGTATCATTTGAGGCATCGGTGCCTTTGTTTGAAGACGTTTTTGCACAGGATGACAACAACGTAGCGGTGATCAATGCCGATACCGGTGAATTTGCTTCCGTTTCAAATGTCAAGAATTTCCATTTCAAAACAAAACTGATGGAAGAACACTTCAACGAAAGCTATGCGGAAACGGCAAAATATCCTAAAACGACCTTCAAAGGAAAGATTGTGAATTTCGATAAATCCAGGCTGTCTTCATCTCCGCAGAAATATACGGTTCAGGGGACCCTGAATTTCCATGGAGTGGATAAAGCATACAATTCTACGGCTTCTGTTTATGCCAAAGACGGGAAAATATACATGTCCGGAGGATTTGTGGTAAGGCCGGCCGATCATAAAGTAACCATCCCGAAAATGGTAACCAAAAAAATCGCTGAAAGTGTAAATGTTCAGTACAACTATGTCTTTTCAAAACAATGAAAAAGATCATTTTATTCTTAAGCCTGTTCCTGAGTATGGCATTCGTGTCTGCTCAGGAAAAAGCAAAATCCATCTATGATATTGCCAGAAGCGGTACGGTTGCTGAAGTGCAGGAACTGATGAAACAGAACCCGGACATCATCAATCAGACCAACGATGGCGGCTTTTCACCGCTTATCCTTGCCTGTTACAGAGGCAATGTTGAGGTGGCTAAATTTCTGATGGACCATGTAAGAGACATTAATTACAAAAGCCAGGAAGGAACAGCCTTATCCGGGCTTTCTGTAAAATACAACAAAGAGCTGGTAGAATACCTTCTCAGCAAAGGGGCCAACCCGAATATCGCAGATGCTTCCGGCGCTACGCCTTTGTTCTGGGCCGTAAAATTCGGCAATAAGGAAATGACGGAATTGTTGTTGAAGCACAAAGCCGATAAAACCATGAAGGACGCTCAGGGAATGACGCCCTTTGAATACGCGTTACAAACAAACAATAAAGAAATTATTAATCTGCTTAAAAATTAACGAATGAAAAAAGTTTTACTCACTTTATCTATGGCTGTTGCTTGCCTGGTCAATGCACAGCTTTTTTCTACAGGAACCGTGAGCCTCGGTTCTTCGGGAATGACGGTGAAATTGGTGACCGATCCTACCACCGTTACCCTTACCTTAACCGGTGACAGCAATTCGATGCTGGGAATCGGTTTCGGAAATGTAGGGATGGCATCCGGATCAGACGGTTTTATTTACAATTCCTCTGCCAACCGGGATTACACATTTGTAGGATATAATACGCCTACAGCCGATCCGTCCCAGGACTGGACCCAAACCTCAAATACGGTTTCCGGAAGCACCAGAACCGTTGTGGCAACACGCTCTCTTACAGGAGGATCAGGTGATTTTGCCATTCAGAATGCACCGGGCAGCATCAATATTTTCTATGCAAGAACCGGTGGCAGTCAGGCAATTGCTTACCACTCCACAGGGCTGAGAGGCTATGCGACGCTTACAATGGGGTTCGTCCTGGCAACTGGTGAAGTAGCGGCTGAACCTAAAAAAGTGGTGCTTTACCCAAATCCTGCTAAAGAAACCTTTACCTTTAAAAGCGTAGAGAAAATCAAAAATATCGATATTTACGAAGCAACGGGAAGAAAAGTGAAGTCCGTAAAAGTAGACGGAAAAGAAGTCAATATTTCCGAACTGAGACCGGGAAATTACTATCTGGAAATTAACCTAAAAGACGGTTCCACCGTTTTCGAACAATTGATCAAAGAATAAATGAAAGGCCACTGAAAAGTGGCTTTTTTATTTGTAGTTATCAATAAGTAGATCAGTATCAAAATTTGGGAACTAAGCAAAAAAGTTTAAGCAAACTGAAAGAAGAAATATCAAATACAAATTTATTAGAGCAAAATTAAAAATACTTAATATACCATTTCATTTATTTTATCATTGAATTTTTACTTTACATTTGCATCGTTAAAAATTAATCATGAAAAACAAAAAAAATCAGTTTAAACTGAGATCTTTATTTACGTATATCCTTTCTATAGGATTAATAATTTTTCAAATTTCCTGTAAAGATGATTTTGCAGAAGTACAAAATGAAAAAGAAGTAAGTCATTCGCTTACTGCAGCACGGACAGCTTCCAGGGAACAGGCTATTTTAGAAAATCCATATTCTGTAAAAAACATGATCAGGGCATATGCAGAACTTGCTACTAATGGAGATATCGCCAAGGCAGAAGCCGTTTCAGGAATCCGGACTTCTCATTTATATGTAGAGTTGAATGTGGATCAGGAAAAGCTCGATGCATTGAAAGCAGACAGTACATTGGTAATGTATCCTTATCGGCTTGACGTCCAGATATCAGATAAAGAAGATTCAAGAAACAACAGTGACTCCGACTTTTCTGATAAGATCCAAACCTTCTATGCAGCAATTCCGGTAGATTATAAACTACCAATAGAAGAATATAAAGTATTAGAACGGCTTTATATTCCTGATGAAGAAAAACTGGACAGTGGAGGAAGAGTTATTGAAAGCTCTGTACCACAACCTAATGGTATTTCGGCAGAAGACCTGGTAAATAAATCTTTGGAACTGACCGGAAATAATGAGGAACAAATTCTGAAAAGTTCTGTAGCAGCAAGAAATAATAAATGGAGACCTGCCGGTAGAATAACAATGCAAGATACTCAGCTTGGTACTGTAGGAGTAGAAGGATTAAAAATTCATGCACGCCGATGGTTTACTACTCATACTGGTTTTGTAGACCAAAATGGATATTACCAATGTGATGGAACCTTTAAAAATCCAGCTAATTATTCATTTAATTTTGAACGGTATGAGTTTGAAATCCGCGGTAGTATCTCCGGTGTGGACGGTCCTAAGATCGAAGGAAACTGGAATCAGCATTATCAGAGAAATACCAGACAGAATTATCACTCGAATATATTTCGGGCAGCATTTCACTACGCTTACAAAAATATCTTAAATTTGAGAAGGCCGCCCCAAAACGGATTTTGGAGAACACAGCTCAAGATTCAGGCTAATTATTTTAATGATCCAACGGGGACATCCAATGGAAATCACAATCCTGCAAGAAGATTCCTTGGGATGGGCAGTGCAATTCACATGTATGCTCCAACACGATCAAGTGATGGATTATATGGAACAACAATTCACGAAATGGCTCATGCCTCTCATTGGAATATGGATAAAAACAATTATAATAATGGTGATAAAATTGTGCTGGAAACATGGGCAAGAGGCGTACAATGGGCATTAACCAGAATGGTATATCCTAATTACGACTTAACTTCACAATATATAAGGGGAAGTTATACAGGCATGGTACAAGATGTAATGGATAACTTAAAAACAGTGCAAAGTTATCACTTTGAATCCAATGGAGCCGTCGAGAACAATGTATTCTTATCTTATAATGATCAGGTTTCCGGATACAATATACGTCAAATTGAAGATGCTTTAAACGGAAATATAACTTGGACAGGATGGAGAAATAAAATTTTTAACAATTATAATAATCCTACAAAAAATAATTTAAATGCGACATTTCAATATTGGCAAACCAGGTAAGTATGCTTTAAACATAATTTTATGTTCTTCAATGATATATTTATTGTTCAGCTGTGGCGAACCTACTGATGTGAATGAAATTACAACAGGTTCTTTGATTTATACGAATAATACTGCTGGACCAGTTAAGATTATTAACTATAAAGGAATTAAAAAATTTGAAAGAATAATTCCTATTTCAAAATCGTTGATTCAAAAAAATTCAACACAATATCAGGAAGTTTCTGACAGTCTAATTTTTATAGCAGATTCGGTTAAAGTGATTTTCAATAATCAAAAATTTGCAAAATTTAAAAGATCTGATAACTCAACGTATAACTTTTTGGACGATAAAAACCTGGTTACAACTTTTCCTCAAAAAAATCATACTGAGAAAAGATATACTTTTACGGCAGCAGATGTGAATAATGCTTTTCCATGTAATGGAAATTGTAATTGATGCACATTAATTAATTAAGCTCCTAAGGAATTAGGAGCTTACCTTTAAAAAATAAACATGAAAAAAAACTATAGTGAATTATAATAGATAAACTAAAAACCATTATTTTTCATCATGTTAAGCAAAATATCCATAACAGTCATTTGCTGAATGAAATGTGTTATGCTGAGGCCATCGAAGTACCCTTGCGACCGAAAAATAGACGGCTGGAATATAAATTATTCTTAGCGTCGATAGCGTTAGGGTTTATTATATAGCTCACCAACTTTGTATTAAATCCAAAAAACCTTTAATGTTTTTTTAACCGGTTAAATTTTCCTGTGAAAAACAGGGAGACTAACTTTGCATAAAATATAAACAATGAAGCAAGAGCTGTCATTTTTAATGCTGATTTTTTCACTGGTGCTTTCCGCACAGAAAACCAATACAGATACTGCTCAGGTAGTGATTCCGGACCGATACAACAGCGTGGAAGCACAGACCAAGCCATATGTTATCATAATTTCCACCGATGGATTCCGTTACGATTATGCGAAGAAATACCGCGCGGAAAACCTTCTGAAATATTCTAATGAAGGGGTTCAGGCCAAAGACATGCTCCCAAGTTACCCGAGCATTACCTTTCCAAACCACTGGACATTGATCACCGGTCTCTATCCTTCCCATCATGGCCTTATCGACAATTATTTCTACGATTATAAAAGGAAGGAAAATTATGAAGCGAGCAGCAGAAAAACGGCAGAAGACGGAACCTGGTACGGCGGAACCCCGCTATGGGCACTGGCCGAAAAACAGGGCATGGTTTCCGCTTCTATGATGTGGGTAGGATCCGCAAGTGACGCCGGAGGAAAACGGCCTGCCTACTACTATCCTTACCACGAAAAATTTACACCTGCGGAAAAAGTAGATAAAGTGATCGACTGGCTGAAGCTGCCGATGGCGCAAAGGCCGCATTTTATTGCGTTATATTTTCCGGAAGTGGATGCATCCGGCCACCATTTCGGCCCCGATTCCAAGGAAACGGAAAAGGCTGTACATTTAGTGGATCAGGCTATTGGCAACCTGGTCCGGAAGGTAAATGATCTCGGACTGAAAAATGTAAATTTTGTCTTTGTTTCAGACCACGGTATGATTAAAGTAGATGGTGAACATCCTCTGGAAATTCCTTCTTTGTTATTGGATAAAAATAAATTCGATTACTACAATTCCCAGACAATTCTAAGGGTTTACGTTAAAAATCCGGCGGATATCAGGAAGACCTATAAAGCACTGAAAAAAGAGAAAACCGGAAATTATGAAGTTTATCTGGATAAAAAGTTTCCCAGATATCTTCATTTTGCTACAAGAGATGACCATTACAACAGGATCGGACAGATCATACTGATCCCGAAAGCTCCGAAAGTCTTCCTGGAAAAAGGCAAGAAAACTTCGGTCGGGAAACACGGCTACAACCCACGTTTTGTTCCCGAAATGAAGGCCACCTTCTTCGCCTGGGGCCCGGAATTCAAAAATAACCTGGTCATCGATGAATTTCAGAATGTCAACGTCTATCCGTTGATCGCTGAGGTATTAAGACTGAAAATCGATGAGCCCATCGATGGAAAGCTGAAGGTGCTTAAGAAAATATTAAAAGAAAGATAAACAATATAAAAGATATTTACCAATACTGAATCTTGGGTCCGGTTTAAAAGTTTCATTCAATAATATTTGCTTAATGTGCTTTTCCAAATAAACGAAGTTTATTCTTAATGTTTAATATTCATAGATGAATTTTTAAATATAATAATCTATAAATCAATACGTTGATTTAGATTTAGTTAAATGAAAAATATTTCTTAACTCCTTAATGTTGAAAATGTAAGCAGTATCTTATTTTTAACCTTAGCTTCAAAACAAAAAAACTCTCCGGAACCGAAGAGTTTTTTCTTAAAAAAATCACGAAAATTTATAAAGATTTCATATCAATCACAAAACGGTATTTTACGTCGCTTTTCAGCATTCTTTCATACGCTTCGTTAATTTCGCTCATCTTGATAAGTTCAATATCCGAAACAATATTGTGTTCACCACAGAAATCCAGCATTTCCTGCGTTTCGGCAATTCCTCCGATCAGGGAACCGGCTACCGAACGTCTCTGGAAGATCATCGGTACCGTACTGGGTTTGGTTTCTTCAAACTGTCCTACGAATCCTACCAATACCAAAGTTCCGTCCAGCGCTACCGTTTGAAGATAAGGGTTGATATCATGCTCATAAGGAACGGTATCGATAATCAGGTCGAATTTACTCTGTACCGAATCCATATGTTCTTTTTCCGTAGAGATCACCACATGGTCGGCACCCAGTTTTTTTGCATCTTCGGTTTTTCCCGGTGTTCTTGAGAATAAGGTCACTTCCGCACCGAGACCCTTGGCTAATTTAATCGCCATGTGTCCTAGACCTCCCAAACCTACTACCGCAACTTTGGAATCCGGACCAACATTCCAGTGTCTCAGTGGAGACCACGTGGTGATTCCGGCACAAAGAAGAGGGGCAACGGCTGCCAGATCCAGGTTTTCAGGAACACTCAGCACAAAATCCTCATCTACCACTACTTTTTGGGAATATCCTCCGAAAGTCTGTCCGCCCAGGTGCTTGTCTTTTCCGTTATACGTCCCGGTAAATCCGTTCTGGCAATACTGCTCCAGGTCGTGTTTGCAGCTTTCGCATTCGCCGCAGGAATCGACCATACAGCCAACAGCAGCAAGATCGCCTACTTTAAATTTGGAAACTTCACTTCCCACATTGGTAATCCTTCCTACGATTTCGTGTCCGGGAACAACAGGATACATCGATCCGCCCCAGTCGTTTCTTGCCGTATGAAGATCGGAGTGGCATACGCCGCAGTACAGAATTTCAATTTCGATGTCTTTTGCGGTAACTTCCCGTCTTTCGATGTTTAATTCCTGGAGATCGGAAGTTTTGGATTCTGCTCCGTAAGCTTTTACTGTGAATGTACTCATTGGTTGAATATTATTTTTTTGGTTCGTTTATTTTTAATCCTTTTTTATCGTTACAAAAGTCGAACCTTTTGCACGAAACCGGCTTATATAAATTACGGAAAAAATTACCAATTTTACCGGCACCCCAAAATGTTCCGCAGAAAGTGCTAATTTTGAATTCATAAAATACAGTTCATGCAAAATCAGGGCGTTGAGGTTTTTAATACCGTCTCGGAATACAATAAAATGCTGAATCATGAAACCCTGCACCCACTGGTGAGTGTGGTTGATTTTTCCAAAGCCGATCCGATCTGCCAGTTCAGCCGGACATTCGCCTTTTACACCATTTTCCTGAAAGATGTGATGTGCGGCGACATGCAGTACGGAAAACACAGCTACGATTACCAGGAAGGGACGCTGGTGTTTATTGCACCGGGACAGACGTACGGAATTTACAACGCGGATACTTATATTCAGCCGGCAGGGTTTGCGCTGGTATTTCATCCCGACCTGCTGAAAGGGACGAACCTTGCGAAGAACATTAAAGATTATAATTTCTTTTCTTACGACGTTCATGAAGCATTGCATCTTTCTGAAAAAGAGCGGGAAACCGTTTTGGAATGCTTTAAAAACATAAAGCATGAAATCGGACAGCCTATCGACAAGCACAGCAAATCGCTGATCATCAACAATATCGAACTGTTCCTGAATTACTGTATGCGTTTTTACGACCGCCAGTTTATCACCCGGGATCATGTAAACCAGGGGGTTATCGGTAAATTCGATACGCTGCTGAAGGAATACCTGCATTCTGAAAAACCTAAAAATATTGGTCTGCCGATGGTTAATTATTTTGCCGAGCAGCTGAATCTTTCCGCAAATTATTTCGGCGACCTGATCAAAAAGGAAACGGGCGTTTCTGCCCAGGAATATATCCACAACAGACTCATTGATGCTGCCAAAGACCAGATTTTCGATCCGGCCAAATCCATCAGCGAAATTTCCTACAATTTAGGTTTCAAATACCCGCAGCATTTTACCAGATTATTCAAAAGCAAAGTTGGTGTTTCCCCGAGCAAGTACAAGGCTCTGAATTAATGGGTCTGAATTTTTTAACCACAGATTCGCGCAGATTTTCACAGATGATTATGCTAATAGTGCAATTAAAATCTCCTTTACCGTTTGTAGGAAAAAATCGCATCAAAACAGTAAGGGTAATGGTTTAACAGATATAGTCTTGCACATACTTTATCATGCCGTAGGTATGTAACACTGTATTAGCAATAAGGATGGGGATTGAGTTCTCTTAAGGTGATAAAGAATTTTTACAGAACTTCACAGATGATATGACCCATAAGTTACAGAAGAATTTTTAGATAGTCTGAAAATATTTTAGAGCACATCAGAAAAAAAACAAAGATTTTTAAAACTCCTGTGTTGAAACGCTTTTAAAGTATTCATCGTATATCTTATGTGTCTAAAGTGTTAAAATTTTAACCACAGATTCGCGCAGATTTTCACAGATGATTATGCTAATAGTGCAATTAAAATCTCCTTTACCGTTTGTAGGAAAAAATTGCATCAAAACAGTAAGGGTAATGGTTTAAGAGAAATAGCCTTGCGCACACTTTGTCATGCCGTAGGCATCTAAACATAGTATTAGCGATAAGAAGAAAGCGCTCTTTTAGAGTAATAAAAGAATTTCTACAGAACTTCACAGATGATAGGACACATAAGTCACAGAAGAATTTTTAGATAGGCTGAAAATATTTTAGAGCACATCAGAAAAAAAAAGATTTTTTGAAACTTCTGTGTTCTGAAATACTTTCTAAGCTTGCTCTCCATCTTATGTGCCTTATTGTTAAACTTCTGCTAGGCTACTCTTAAAGCAAATGAAGTAGAAGTCGGCTACTCTTTCAAAAAATCAGTATATTTAATAGACCTTAAATTTTGTTTTCAGCATGACCACCCAACAGCAGACCGGCATTCATATTTTTCAAACTCCTTCCGGAAGAATTTCAGCCATTACGGAAAATGGCGTCATCAAAGCGAAAAGCGTCCGTTATGCCCGTTCAGAAAGGTTTAAAAAGCCTGTTCCGGTAGATATGGGTTGGCATGAAATTCCGGAGAAAACGCCGGTCTGTCCACAGCACATCAGTCCGTTGCTGGAAAGATTGATTCAGAAAACGGAGGTGGAACAATTTGAACCAAACGAATCGCCACAGTTTTTAACCGTTACCCGACCGGAACATGTCATCGAAAATGAAAAACTTCCGGTTGTGGTCTGGATTCACGGAGGATCCTATGAAATCGGCTGCGGGGATCTGCCCACTTCCGATCCGGCAGTCTGGGTGAAAGAACAGCAGATCATCGTGGTTTCCGTTTCCTACCGTCTTGGGCTGTTCGGGTTTCTGGGTGGAAATGATGAGAGGCCGGCCAATCTGGGGCTGTTCGATATGATGGAAGCTTTACGGTGGATCAAAAAGAATATCGGGAGTTTCGGTGGTGATCCGGGAAATGTAACCCTTTTCGGGCAGTCTTCCGGCGGGGATGCCATTGCCCATCTGCTGATCTCCGAAGGTGTTGACGGCTTATTCCATCGGGCCATCATTCACAGTGCGCCGTTGGGATTCCGTGTCAGAAGACAGAAAATGTCGATGGAGTTTTTTCAGAAAACGGAATTTTTAAAAGACGAGAAAGATCCTTTAAAAATGGTTGATGAATATATCAATTTTTTACCTTCATTCAGAAAGTACGGTTTAAAAACTTCCATGCCTTTCTGTACACAGTATGGTTTTGCCCCCTTATGTACAGAAGAAGAAAGCCTGTCCAGGTGGAGGGAAAATGCCAAAAAATATGATGTGCTGATCGGTTCCAATCAGGATGAAACCGCCTTTTATGTGAAAACCGCGCAGCAAGGGCTGTATACCTACCTCCACGAAAGAATCCTTAATACTATCGTCCGAAAAACAACGGAATCCATTTACAAAAAACCGGCTGATGCCTTTGCCAGGAATTATGCAGAAGGCGGAGGGAATATTTACCGATTTACCCTAAAATCTAATTTAAAGAATAATTATATCGGCGCTTCCCATTGTGTAGATCTTCCATTAATTTTTGAAAATAAAGAAGCCTGGAAACATTCCGAATTACTAAAAAATGTTCCGTGGTCATATATTCAGGAGAATGGGAAAAAGCTGAGGGCAATTTGGGCCGAGTTTGCCGCTACGGGAAAAATTTCCGATCATTCGGCAAGGCCTGAAATGCTGCAACTCCGAAAAATTTAGTTTAGTAAAACTAATCAGCAACTGATTAAAAAATAATCGCTCCGCAGGAACTCAAATTTAATTTGCTAAAATGCAAACCACCGATTCCTCCGGAGCGACAATAAAGTAAAATAAATGGAATTGTTAAACTAAAATAGATGCGGTCAATTTCTATAAAAATTAAAACTGCAACGTATTGAATTCGACTTTGTCAAAGTTCTAAAATTTGACAAAGTTTTTCAAATCTGTTTCAAATTAATAAAGTGGATTTGACGATATTTAATTTAATTCCAGTGAATTGATAAAAATAACAGATGAGATAAATCAAGATTCATCTTATTAATAATTTATAAGCAATACCATTTGATACTTGAAGATTATAGATAGAAAAATTCCAGTCTATCAACTATTCTTCCAGCCATACGCTCACATTACCGGCAGGTACAGGAAAATTTCCCCAGCCGTTTTCATCAATGGTCACTTTATCTTCAGACTTACCAAGGGCATCATAAAAGGTTTTTCCGATATATCTTTCGCCCAGTTCCATCGGTTTTTCGTAGGCATCTTTGTTGCTCAGCACCACGGCACATCCGGAATGCTCTTCATCACCGTAACGAACCCATCCCAGGCAGTTGGCATCTTCGAAATAATCCCGCTGTTCCCCGTAAGCATGGTCTTTTCTGGCTTTCAGCAGTTCTTCAATTCCGTCGACTTTATTCAGGAATATTTCCTGGTCGTTGCCTTCCTTGTCTTTGTCTACGTAATGAGCACCGTACAGATCCGGATAAAAAACGCACGGATAACCGTCGATTCTTAAAAGGATTAAAGCGTAGGCCAACGGTTTGAACCATTCTTCCACCGGTGCTTCCAGGTCCTGTAACGGCTGGGTGTCATGATTATCCACCAACGTTACCGAATGCAGGGGATCTTCTTGGGTTAAGGTCTCATCAAAAATCCTGCGGAGGTCATACGAAGCACCTTCATTTGAAGCATTGTGGAAATTATGATGAAGCGAACTGTCGAAAAGGCTCATACAGCCTTCGGTCGCCTCAATGTATTTTCTTAACAACGGCAGGCGTCCCGGAGCCCAGTATTCCCCGACGGCAAAAATGTTTTGGCCGGTGTTGGAACGCAGCATCGTGAGCCACTCTTTATAAAATTTATAGGAAATATGTTTTACGGCATCAAGACGCACGCCGTAGAAATTCGTCTGGTCGAAATACCATTTGCCCCATTTATTAAGCTCCTCACGGACGAAAGGGTTCCGGTGTTCGATATCGTTGAACATCAGGTAATCGTAATTCCCTTTTTCATCATCGATCATCTCTTCCCAGCTGTCGCCGTATTCGGATTTGATCATATAAATGTGGGAATCCATTCCCTCGGCGTAATCTACCCCGGTAAAGCACGTAAAATTCCATTCAAAATCGGAATATTTCCTATTCCTTCCCGGAAATGTAAATTTGGTGTACGACTGGATCTCGAATTCATCGGAAATAATTTTTTCACGGTCATTCTCATCCACTTTCACCACTTTAAAAGTCTCCAGCTCATCGCCGCCGCCTTTATGGTTCAGTACGATATCGACGATCGTTTTGATGTTATGTTCTTTTAAGGTGTTGATGGCTTTGATATAATCTTCTTTGGTGCCGTATTTGGTCGCCACAGTTCCTTTCTGGTCAAATTCTCCGAGATCGTAAAGGTCATAGGTATCATAACCTATAGAATCTTTTCCGCCTGCCGCTTTATAAGCCGGTGGGAACCAGGCGGAGGTAATGCCGAGACCGGCTAAATATTCTGCATCATTTTGTGCCTGCTTCCATAGCTTTCCGTCTCCCTCGGAGTACCAATGGAAGTACTGAATCATCGTTTCATTCATAAAATTGTAAATTTGGTTACTACAATTTAGTGAAAAAAAACGGATTATCGGTCATCAAATTCTTCGAACGGGATTTTCAGCTGCACGGAAACCTGCTTTTTTTCTTCCGTATTCAGGTGGGAGAGGGAGAGTCCCAGCAGCCTCACCGGTTTATCGAAAGGCCGGAGTTCCCATAATTTCTTGCCGGTCTTCACATATTGTTCCGGCAGGGAGAAATACTCTTCCTGCGTGATGCTCCGGGTATACAGGGAAAAATCTTTATACTTTATTTTCAGCGTTAAGGTTCTTCCCAGGATATTATTTTTCTGCAGGCGGTTGTGAAGCTCTTCGCTCAGGCTTTCCAGTTTTTCGTTGACCTGCTGTTCCTCAAAAAGGTCTTCTGAAAAGGTTCTTTCTACGGCAACACTTTTCTGGATCCTATGCGGTTTTACTTCCGAAGTGTGGATCCCACGGACCACATGGTAATAATGCGCCCCCGATTTCCCGAATAGTCTTGTTAAATCTTCAATGGATCTTTTCTTCAGATCTTTGCCCTTGTAAATGCCTAAGCTGAACATTTTATTGGCCGTCACTTTTCCCACGCCGTAAAATTTTTCGACCGGAAGCTCTTCCAGGAAGCTTTCGATCTTGTCGGGATGGATGGTTTTCTGTCCGTTCGGCTTATTGATGTCGGAGGCTACTTTTGCCAGGAATTTGTTGATGGAAATTCCTGCTGAAGCGGTAAGCCCGGTTTTCTCAAAAATTTTCTGCCGGATTTCCCTCGCAATGAGATTGGCAGACTCCATCCCTTTTTTGTTCTCCGTAATGTCGAGGTAGGCTTCATCCAGAGACAACGGTTCCACCAGGTCGGTGTACTCGTAGAAAATTTCCCTGATCTGCCGGGAAACTTCCTTATATCTGGGAAAGCGCGGCGGCACGAAAATAAGATCGGGACATTTCTGCTGGGCCGTCTTGCTGGGCATGGCAGAACGGACGCCGAACTTCCTGGCTTCGTAGCTGGCGGCTGCGACCACACCGCGGTGCTGTCCGCCTACGGCAATGGCTTTTCCCTTCAGCGCAGGATTATCGTGCTGCTCCACGGAGGCATAGAAGGCGTCCATGTCAACATGAATAATTTTGCGGGTGGGAAAAGGAAAATCCATACCGCAAAGATATGGATTCCTGTTAGAGTTTAAAGTTCGGGATTTTTTATATTCAAGGTTAAATATACCTCAGTTTTATTTTTAAATCTTCACTTTATTTCAATAGCTTGTTGATGGTCGACTGGATTTCCGGATCGTCCGGAGTGATCGCGTAATATTTGGCAATAGCGGATTTTTGGTCAATCACCATGTATCTCGGGATCCAGTTGAGGTCCACGTAATTGTTGAAATCGTTTTTCCAGCCGGAAGAAAACCAGTAGTTTTCCTTGCCTTTCATGTCAAATCGTTCCAGGCTTTTGTCAAAACCTTCTTTGGAACGGTCTAACGAAAGAAATACAAAATCGATATTTTTATTGTTCTCTTCCAGTTCTTTGGCTTTGGGAAGCGCATTGAGGCAATCCCTGCACCATCCGGCCCAGAAATCGATAACCAGTATTTTACCTTTATGCTGGTCCAGGATCTGCTGAATGGTCACTGTCTTTCCTTCTTCATTTTCCAGTTTCTGCGCCATGGCTTCTTTGGAAAAACTCTTTTTCAGGACTTCCGGAGCCTGCTGTGCACAGCTTAATCCGAAAATTCCCATCATTAATAATAACAACAGTTTTTTCATGTTCTAAAAATTATTTATGCAAATTTAGCTTACAAAAAGAAAACCGAGACTGCTTTTCATGAAATAGTAAAAATCCATAACATTGAGGATTTCTATTGATAGCGTTAATTCAATAGTGTTTAATTTATTTAACCAAGAAAAACGGGAGCAAAGTAGCAGGATTTCCCATTGATAGAATAAAAGCAATATTAAAACGGTCAGCTAAAAAACTCCCAGCATCCGGCTTCTCTCTTCCGGCGTTTTAATAATTTTCCACCAGACCTTTTACCAGAGCAATTACATTCGGCATTGCTTTATTGGCGGCATTCAGCACTTCTTCATGCGAAACGGAAAAGGCGATATCCGGTCCGCCGAGATCGGTAATCACCGAAACGCAGAAAACGTCCATTACCATGTGCTTGGCAACAATCACTTCCGGAACGGTACTCATGCCCACCATATCGCCGCCGATTGCTTTGATCATGCCGTATTCTGCCGGCGTTTCAAACGTAGGGCCTTGAAGCGCCACATACGTACCCTGATGAACAGGAATGTTATTTTCAAGGGCCACTTTTTCAGCAACGGAAATCATTTTCCGGTTATAAGGTTCGCTCATATCCACGAAACGGGGACCGAAAGAATCGATATTCCTGCCACGAAGCGGATGTTCAGGCATCATGTTGATGTGGTCTTTCAGAATGGCAATATCACCGATCCGGTAATCAGGATTTACACCACCGGAGGCGTTGGAAAGGATAAGGTTTTTAATGCCCAACAGATGAAAAATCCGTATCGGAAAAACCACGGCTTCTATGGAATGGCCTTCATAGTAATGGAAACGGCCGCTCATCATCAGGACCTTTTTGCCTTCCAGCATGCCGAAGATCAGTTTTCCGCCATGGCCGGCAACGGTAGTCTGCGGGAAATTCGGGATCTCCGGATATTCCAGAATGTGGATGGCTTCCACCTCATCCTGTAGTTTTCCCAATCCTGAACCGAGGACGATGGCAAAATCAGGAATATCTTTAATGCTGCTTTTGATAAACTCGGCGGTCTGCTTAATTTTTTCTAACATAATCTAAGATGATTTGGTTGAATTCTTCCTTTTTATCAATGATGACATTGATCGGCCAGTAGTAAACAATATCCCGAAGGTAGTCAAAACTTTTAAGACGCACGTAGTCTTTCTCAGTGGTTAAGATTAATTTATATTCACCTAGTTTCTTGTATTCGGCAACGATATTCTTAATATCCGCTTCCGTAAAATTATGGTGGTCCCGGAATTTCAGATGCTTTACGCGCTGCGAAAATTTGGCCAGGTGGGTAAGCAGGGGCTTCGGATTGGCAATTCCCGTAATGAGGAGGATGTCGTAATAATTCAGGTTGTTATCCGGAAGCATTTTTTCCCTTCCGTACACGTTTTCGTCATATCCGATGGAGGAGAAGAATACTTTCTGGGTACGGTCCGGCCGTATCCTTGAAATGTAATACTGCTTGGTTTCCTCCGTAAGTTCGTCCGGACATTTGCTTACCATGATGATGTCTGCCCTTTTGGAACCGGCTCTTGATTCTCTCAGATCCCCGCCGGGAAGAAGATGGTCTTTAAAGTAAGGATCGTTGAAATCCGTCATCAGAATATTGAAACCGGGCTTGATGGCGCGGTGCTGCATCGCGTCGTCCAATACCAGGACATCAAGATCCATATCATCGATCACTTTGCGGGCGCCGGGGACTCTCTCTTCAGAAACGGCGATCACGAAACGGTTTTTAAAACGCTCAAACAGCTGCATGGCTTCGTCGCCTACCGTTTTGTAGTTGCTTTCATAGTTCGTTACCGCATAGCCTTTCGTAAGCCTGCCATAGCCGCGGGAAAGCACGCCCGTCCGGTAATGCTTGGATAAAAACTGGGCCAGATACATCACCATCGGCGATTTTCCGCTTCCGCCCACGGAAAGATTTCCGACACAGATAATCGGAGTCTTGAATTTCGTCGATTTAAAAAGTCCAAGATCATACATGGTATTCCGGATACCCGTTACCAAGTGATAACCTAAGGAAAAGGGATAGAGGTACCATCTTTTCATACCTTGCAAAAATAGGAAATTTCACATGGATTTGAATCAATATGGTAGCTACTTTTCCATATTTATTTTAAAAAATCTGCAGTTGATTATCATTAAATTACAGTATTTTTGCAGACTTATTTTTATTACAATGAGGTATTTCATTGAATTTTCCTACAATGGCAAGAATTATTTCGGCTACCAGATCCAGCCGAATGCCGTTTCTGTGCAGGAAGAAATGGAAAAAGCGCTTTCCACGATTTTACGGGAAAATATTAAGACCACAGGAGCGGGCCGGACGGATACCGGCGTCCATGCAAAGAAGATTTTTGCCCATTTCGACACGGATAAAGTTTTGGACCAAGATCTTCCGAGAAAGCTAAACAGCTTCCTGCCTCCGGATATTTCCGTGAAAAGGATTTTCCGGGTGAAGGATGATTTCCATGCAAGGTTTGATGCGACTTTCCGGACGTATGAATATTATATTTCGCTGGAGAAAAACCCGTTTACGGAAGAATCGGCATGGCAGCATTGGAGAAAACCGCTGAACGTTGATAAGATGAACGAAGCCTGTAAAATTTTATTCGAATACGAAGATTTTACCAGCTTTGCCAAACTTCACACCGATAACAAGACCAACCTCTGCAAAATCTACAAAGCAGAATGGGAGCAGAATGGGAGCGAATTGAAATTTACGGTTTCTGCCAACCGTTTTCTCCGGAATATGGTAAGGGCCATTGTCGGAACTATGGTGGAAGTGGGTGCCGGAAAGCTGAAGCCTGAAGATCTGCGGAAAGTGATCGAAGATAAGCACCGGAATTCGGCAGGAACTTCCGCACCGGCTCACGGGCTTTACCTGGTGGATGTAGGCTATAAATTTGATTAAAATTCCCTTCAAAGTTTTGTTTTACTTTTTAAGTGAAAGCCTTTGTTTAAACCTTGCGATAATTAAAACGCAAAGAAAAACAAAGAATTAATTTTAACCGCTTATAAATAGGTTAAACAAAGGCGTTTCACTTATTTTCGAAATACAAAGATTTAAAAATGAGCACTAGGTTTTAATAATAAATCTTTCTAATTTTCTGAGCGACATCAAAAAATAATTATCTTTTTAATATTGGCAGTCTGGGCATTCTAAGATTCTGGAAGTTCGGGAAAAAAAACTGCACTGGAAATCGAGGAAATCGGAAAAGAATGGCAGAAAATTGATTGCAGGACGGATTTTTAGCCAGCTTATGTGAATCATTGCTTCTAGCATAAGCGACAAACTTCCGACATCCAGCTTCCCTCTTCCAGCCTCATCTTTTCCATAAATAACAGTCATCACAAATTTTCATCACGAATTCATCCCAGGGTAAAGCCTGACAATTTAGAAAGTCTTATTTTTGCATAGAATTTTATCTCATTCTTTCTTCAATTCGTACAATGAAAAAACAAGATACCTGGGGGATTGTGAAGCGGCTGTTCTTTATCGGAATGAAGTTCCGCTCATGGTTCATCCTTACTTTAATTATCTCCGTTATACTCGCCATGGTTTCTACGTACCGGCCCTACCTTACGATGGAGGTGGTGGATAACGACATTACCAGGCTGAAAGATAAGGCTTTGATGATGAAGCACATCTATCTGCTGGTAGGTTTGGTGTGTGCCGAAACCATTCTCAACTTCTTCCTCGTTTATTTCTCCAATTTTATTTCGCAGAATGTAATCCGGGATATTAGGGAAAGGCTGTACAGCAAGCTGATTTATTTTAAAACCTCATTTTTCGATAAAACGCCGATCGGGCAGCTGGTAACCAGGGCGGTAGGTGATGTGGAAACCATTGCCACAGTATATACCGACGGTTTCCTGATGGTTTTCGGGGATGTGCTGAGGATTGTTTTTGTCCTGGTGATGATGTTCAGCACCAATGTTCACCTGAGTTACATTACTCTGGCCATTCTGCCTTTGATGGTAGTGATCACACGGTTTTTCCAGAAAAGATTGAAAAAAGCATTCGGCGACGAAAGAAACTGGACGTCCAACCAGAACTCGTTTGTTCAGGAAAGGCTGGCGGGAATGCCCATCATTCAGGTGTTCAACCGTCAGGAGTCCGAGTTCAAAAAGTTTGATGACATCAATATCACCCTGAAAAGCGCCTTGCTGAGAACAGTTTTCATTTTCTCGCTGTTTTTTCCGGTGGTCGAACTGATTTCCTCGCTGTTCATCGGGTTTATCCTTTTCTACGGAGGTTATATTACGATCAGCGCGGGGGTCGTGATTGCGTTTATCCAGTATATTTCGATGCTGATCCGGCCGCTGCGCCAGATTGCAGACCGTTTCAACAACATCCAGCGCGGTATTGTCGGAGCGGAAAGGGTATTGGGATTAATGGATGAAGACAATGCCATGCCGAATACAGGAATGGTGAAAAAAGATCATTTTGATGGAAAGATCGAATTCAAAGGAGTCCATTTTGCCTACGACGAAAAGCAGGAAGTCTTGAAAGGAATCGATTTTACCGTAAATCCGGGAGAAACCGTAGCCATTGTGGGGGCAACAGGAGCCGGGAAATCAACGATCATCAGTTTGATTACCAGGTTATACGATATTAATTCCGGGCATATCTTAATTGACGATGTGGATCTGAAAAATTATGAGCTTTATAATTTGAGAAGCCATATCGGCGTCGTATTGCAGGATGTATTCTTATTCCACGGCAGTATTTTCGAGAACCTTTCATTCGGGGATGAAAGCATTACGCTGGACAAAATAAAAGCGGGGGCCCGGGAAATTGAGGTTGACCGGTTTATTGAGCAGCTTCCGGGCGGCTACGATTATGTGGTGAGCGAAAGAGGATCGTCGATTTCTCTGGGCCAGCGGCAGTTGCTGTCGTTCCTGCGGGCTTACCTATCGGATCCGAAAATTCTGATCCTGGACGAAGCCACCTCTTCCATCGACCATGAAAGTGAAAAACTCATCCAGCGGGCTACGGAAAAGATCACCAAAAACAGGACTTCTATCATCATTGCCCACCGGCTTTCGACGATTGAAAAAGCGGACAAGATCATCGTCATGGAACACGGTAAGATTGTGGAGGAAGGAAAACACCTCGAACTTTTAGATAAAAACGGGTATTATTCCACCTTATACAAAGCCCAGCTGAGGCATGAGATCGAGCTGGAAGAAGAGGAAAGCAGTAAATAGTTGTTTTGAATAAAAATATAAGGGTTAAAATCGGTACAGATTTTAACCCTTTTTAATTTATATGACCCGAAGTAGAAGGCAGGTTAAAGGGTTGGAAGAAGGAGGCTGGAAGCTTCTTCTGTCGATATATTCCTAATGGTCTTACCTATTAGATGATCTCGCTTGTATGCTGTTAAGAGAAATTCTATTTAAAATCCGGAATCATATTCCTGCTTTTTCCTTTATTAAAGCATTGAAAATAAATTAAATACAATCATTTAACTCAAATGTCATTGATATTAAATCTGTTAGCAATAATGATGGGGACAGAAACATCCGGTCTTCCTCGTATTGCTTATCAAACTTTTATTTTTCTTTAATCTCATAATTCTTTTTGAGGAGGTCTAAAAATTCTTCTTTGGAAATTCCTCTTTCGGAAATAAAGCGGATATTCATCAGGCCTTCATCGGTTGTCAGTTTCCCTTTACCATACATATAATCCAGCAGATACTGAAAATCATATCGGTCTGCTTTCAGACTGTAAATTTTATCATCCTGAATATTGGCTTCAAAAGAGGCCGTATCGCCGGGAAGCAGAAAAGCTTTCTGTTCGATTGTGATGTTGTAGCGGGAAGTATGGGCCATAAAAGGCGGTGTAAAAAAGAGGATTACGAACGGAACAACAATAGCAAACAGTAAGTTCCACACGGCGTGGTACAGCAGGCTGTACAGGATATTCAGCCGTACCCGGATATAGCTTAAAATAAATCCGCCGGATAGTTGGGAGATAATGATCAGCGGAGATAGAGCGTAAAATTTCCACGAGTCGTTTACATAATTATCCAGATGGACGAAACCGAATGCCACGGCGGAAAAATACACCAGGTACGGAAAAATCCGGTTCCACTTTTCACGGCTGATAAGACGGGAAAAGAGCTGGTGATATCTGAGCGAATACCTGAAAAGAAGTTCCTCAAGCAGCGGCGCCGTAACGACCGCCAGCAAAAACAGGTTTAATAAGGTAAGAGTACTTAAGGGATAGGCTTCCTGAACGGTGATAAAATTCTCCACCAGGTAATTGCAGGGGAATACAAAGATAAAGTGCAGTAAGATTTCAATAAGCAGCAGGTTAAAAATCAGCAGGAATCTGTTTTTGGAAGAAATATGGATTTGGACATCATTGGGTTTCTTTATAAAATGCCATAATCCGGCAGTGTCATTTTTCAGTCGGAGAAAGTAATTCACAGTAATTTTTTATAATAGGTTTTAAAGCAAAGCAAATTGTTACAATCTTTTTTAACTAAAGAAAAAAACTTTATCCGTTTACAGGAAAAACATTTCACGGCGTCAGAAACTGATATTTATAATAATCCTGAAGATTTATCAATTTTATTTTAAGCTACAAAAAAAATTAAACAGCGTCGAAAAGTATCAGTTAAAGAACGTGTAGAATGCTTTATTCATCAGTCATGTAGCTGACTTCTAAAACTTTAATTCTGGTTATAATGCATTGATTTTTAAAAATATTTTTGATTATGATAAATAAATTGAGTAAATTTTGGTAAAACCTTATGTTAATTGTAAATAAATTGCTAACTTTATTCTGAAATTAAACAAGACCCCTAAACTTTGGTAGGGTGTTTGATGTAAGTAAGTACTTTTTAATTAAAATATCCAAAATAGATGAAAAATATCCAAGACGAATTTCAGGTTTTTAAAGACGAATTAAGAAAGTTGAATATCGAAGTACAGAAAGTGGTGAAAGTTGGGAATGGCAGTATGGATTTCCACGAAGTCTTTTACAAGTCGCCACGGTATGAAGATGTGAAGAGCGTGTATGTTCAGCGACATAATCTGGACAATATTCTGGCAAAATTTAAGCAAGCCTATCATTAAAATAAAAGCGCGGTACAGTTTTCTGTGCCGCGTTTGTTTTTCCTATTCATTTCCATTGTTCAGTATCGTCCTGAACAAAAAGAAGTTCGGGTATTTTCTACAATTCTTTAATGCCTGATTTCCCCTGACATGCAAAGGCTGGATATCACCGTTCCGTAGTATAAGACCAGGTTCAGGACGAGAAACTTTATTTCGGTTTCACGAATGTTTTTCCGGTTGATGAAGATTATGCCCTGCCTGATGAGGATAACCAGCGAAACCAGTACCGTGAGGACTGATGCTGCCAGAACTCCGCTCACCATTCCCTCATACGCATCAAATCCGTAATTAAATTCCTTGAAGAAGAAATGCTGAAGACTGAAAATGATGATAAAAAGATAAGCGCAGGACTGGATTTTACATAGGGTTAATGCTTTCATTTCAATTTATATTTAAATACAACAGAATCCCCGTTTACCGATACTATTATCGAATCGAAATACTTTTTATGATCAAAACCGGCCATAAATTCGGTAGCGTAGGCTTTTACGGCTTCGATACCAACCGGAATGCTGTCCTCCTGCATGGCTTCCATTCTGAAATGCTCCAGTTTGGAAATCCGGTGGTGCTTAAGATCCCGGAAATACCAAAGGGTATCAATGGTTTCACTGGCATCCATATCGATATGATACTTTTTATTCAGCTGCATCATAAGCTCAGCAGTCTTCTGGCTTGGCTTATAGCGGGGCATTCTTCTCATTCCCCAGGTAAAAGGATTAAGGTAAATTACCATGGGCAGAAGAACCAGCAGAATAAAAACGGCGGTAAAAAATTTTTTCATTCGGTAAATAAAAAACCGCTCTAAGATAGAACGGTTTTCTGAATATTCAAATTATTTTTTAGAATCGATATCCCAGAGACAGTCCGGTCCGGAACCCTGCCCATGGACCGTCCACGTTGACCTTGGCTCCGCTGGAATTGGTTTCTACCGTATAATTGACGTAAGGAATATCCAAGTCTTCGATTTCTTTTTTCAGCCTTGCCTGCATATCAGGCGTCAACACCACATCGCTGGTCAGGATAAAATCGCCCTGTCCTTTTCCGTAATGCGCACCGGCAATCCAGAAATCAAGCACCAGATTCCGGCTTCGCGTAAGAAAGAACTGTGCCCCGACCATCAGGCCGCCGCTGTTTCCGTGGGCACTGCCGTTTCCTTTCAGTGGAATTTCATAGGTGATCCCATTGAAGGTATAATCGTAATAAAAATCAAAAGTATTGGACGTAACTTTGGAATAACGGTAATACGGTGCGATATAAAAGCCTTTTCCATACCCTGCCCCAAGATAAAAACGCGGCTCAATGGTGAAATTAAAAGATTTCACTTCAAGGTTCTGAAGCCTTTTTTCATCCTCATCATTTAAAAAAGAATTAATAAAAGGAACTTTACCTTCAGGCATGACCCCAAATCCCATATTAACGGAGAACCACTGGGTAAAGGCCCGTTCATAAGAAAGGTTGATATTTCTGAACGCATAAGCGGTAACATTTGTTTTGATGATGTTCATTTTATCCGAAGTTTCAGGAGCTGAAATTTCCTGTGCGGAAAGTGCTGAGAACATAAAGCAGGGAAACAGAAGGAAGTATTTTTTCATAATCATAAATTTAAGTGTTGCTGAGAAGAAAGCAAAAAGCGGGCAAAAAATTGTGAAATGCACACTTATAAAGCAAAATTAATATTCTTTCTGTAAACAACATAGGGTTATGCCAAAGATTAAGTTGGCTTTGATGTAATAATTTATGCTGCCGGACTGTCTTATTGATATTATTGAAAATTCGGAAATGAAAAAAACTTTATGTTCGGCATTTTTGCTGTGTGGTATTTTTGCTTTCTCGCAGGAGGCCGTAAAGAATGACACCATGAATACGAAGACAGCGGAAATCCGGGAAGTGATTGTAAAAGCACAGCGAAAAAAACAGATGGCCGACCGTGCCGTCTATACGTTTGATAAGGAAACCCTGGAAAAAGCCCGGTATGCCAAAGATCTTATACAAACTTTACCGGAACTGCAGCTGGATCCGGTTACCAATACCCTGAAAAGTACGAAGGGCGGGACCACTCTGTTTTTAATCAACGGAATTGAAGCTACGGATATGCAGATCCGGAGTGTGGCACCGGCGGAAGTGGTAAAAGTGGAATACTATGATATTCCTCCTGCAAGATGGTCCACGAGAGCCGATATAGTGGTCAACCTGATTACCCGTTCCACCGAAACCGGCTATGTTTTCGGGACTGATGTAAGCTCTGCACTGAATACCGGCTTTGTAAACGGCTCTGCGTATGCCAACTTTACCAAAGGAAAAAATAACATCGGGCTGGAATATTCCATCAACCTGCGGGATTACAACAACCGGAAGGTTCACAGCATTTACGATTATCAGTTGAATGGCAGCCATTACCTTACAGACGAAAACAAAGTCGATCATTTCGGATATACTTCGCAGAATGTCGCGTTGCGATACACCCGCATGGTGCCTGACAATTATGCTTTTCAGGCCAAAATGGATGTGGATATTTTTACCAGTTTTATCAAAGGAAAAGGCGGCAGCATTTTTACCAAAGACAGCTTTACGGAAGAGCATGCCATGCTGAAAAACGGATCATCCGGCTATACCACTCCAACGCTTGATCTCTATTTTTCCAAAAATATCGGTAAGAACGATGAATTAAGCATAAACATAGTAGGATCGAGCTTCACTACAGAAACTTCAGAGTTTGCCAAAGAATGGGTCGTTTCTTCCGGAGCTGCCGTCTTCGACAACGATATGAACCTTCAGACCAGGCAGACCGGGATCGTAGGGGAGCTGGCACATGTCCACACCTTTGAAGCCGGAAAGCTTTCTTCGGGATACCGGATTTCCAATACGGCCATCTCCAACGATCTTCAGAACCTGGCCGGTTTTTCGGAGTACCGGGTCAATTACCTGGAACAATATTTCTACACGGAATTTTCTGGGAAAGTAAAGAAATTCAGCTACCGGGTAGGAGCGGGACTCACGAATATCCACAACAAAAGTGCTGAAAATACATTTGACCAGTGGGTCTTTACGCCAAAGGTCATTCTGGGATATCAGCTGAAAGATAACCAGAGCCTCCGTCTGACCAGCAGCTATAGGCCGGTAAGTCCGTGGAGTGCCGCTCTGAGCAGCAATATCGTACAGATGGCCCCAAACATCGTGCAGCGAGGAAATCCTTTCCTGAAATCCCAGCAGATCTTTGCCAATAATTTCATCTATTCATTTAACAATAAATATTTTGATTTCAATGCCAATCTGTTTTACCAATATACAGACCGTATTATCAACCAATATTATGTAGCGGATGAAAATTTCGGCTATGCGCTGACGTATGAAAATGCGAAAAACGCACAGCGGTTCGGGCTTCAGCTTTCGGGTTCTTACAAACCGTTCGGCAGCAGCCTCCTGGTGATAAAATTAAACCTAACCCCGGCAACGGAAACGGTCAGGACAAGCAGCGGTGCTTTAATTAAGAATAATTACCTGGCCAATAATCTGGTGCTGTCTTCCGAATACAAGTCCTTCAGCCTGCAGTATCAGCTGAATATTCCGGTATATACGCTGAACGGTGCCTTTTTGAATACCAATGAAAATCAGAACCATGTTTTTGCCAGCTATAAGAAGAAAGAATGGACGCTGATGGCCGGGATGTACTGGATCGGAATGCCTTCGGAGTATAAAACCAAAAGTCTTCCGGAAAGCCTGGTAAATTACAGCCGCGTTAACCGTATTATGAACAACAAATCCATGTTCGTACTCGGCTTCAGCTATGATTTTTCAAAAGGGAAAAAGACAGAACTGAATAAGAAGCTGAATAATTATACGGCTCCGGCTGCTACTTTTTAATCCGGTTTTTACCGTTTATTTTTTTCATATTTAAAATTTAAAGCTCCGCCCGGAATTTCCGGGCGGAGCTTTTATTATCTACAGAAATAGATTTTATTTTTTAATGAATTTTGACGTTTCCGGCTTCTGTTTGTTTTTTCCGGATACTTCAATAAAGTAAGAGGCAGCAGGAAGATCAGACACTTGTACTTTCCCGGATTGGATGTCAGAGGTTTTGATTAGTTTTCCGTCTACGCTGTAAATTTTTGCCGTTGAATATTCACCGGTCTGTCCTTTAAAGCCGATAAAATCCTGTGCCGGATTCGGATACAGCTGCAGTCCTGCTTTTCCTGCGTTTATTTCTCCGGTTGAAAGAACTGCTGAGCTCAATACCTGCGCTCCATCGGTCGTCTGGTTGTTGATGTTGGCAAGAGGTACATTAATAACCGTCTGAATAGTGGTCAGCAACGGGAATTTCTTGGAGCTGTTATAGTAAGAATAAGACGTATTGGTAATACTTCCGATCGGAATTATGAAATTCGTATCATTTGGCAAATACAGGTTGAAAGTCTGAACAGATCTTACTCTTAAAACATTCGTAAATGTATAGGCACCCAGGATCAGTGTGCCGGAAGCATTGGGATTGATGGTAATGGTTCCCCTGCAAAGACCGCTTAAGGCAGTAGAAGAGAAAGTCCCCTGTGCTATATCCGTTTCCGTAGTTGTTGTGTATTGAGTAGGATAACTAATGAACGTTCCGTTGTTGGCCGATAAATTCAGGGTAGCATCGGGCGTTACCAATCCTGTAATTTCAAGTTTGGAAGCACTTTGTTTGTAAAAAACCGTATTTCCGGTGCCTGTCATTTTCAGTGTTGATCCCGGAAAAGTACTGATTTCACTGGCAGTAGGCGTAGCGTAAACCGTTGAGGCTGATCCGGCGAATGCAAGCGAACTGTTGTTAAACGTTGTATTGGCGCCTGTAGCCGAATTGTCCGGAGTCCCGACAACGCCGAGATAAGCCACTGTTTCACCGGAAACGGGATCGTTAAATGCTTTGGTGATTATCGTCTGTGCCGATAAGATACCTGCTGATGCAAGCAGAAAAAATAGAGTTTTTTTCATAAAATTTTTTGTTTTAAAGATAAGCAAAAAGGCACCGCGGTATTCAGGTATTTTACGGATTTTCAACTGTAAATTAATGATTCACAGTATGATGAATTGTTTTGTTCTTTAATGTTCCTGTAGGGCTAGGTTTTTAAAGCCGGATGGCTGCATTGGGCTGTTCTTTTTCAGAAAGATTGAATATTTTGCCTAATTTTTGGGAAGCATTTACAAAGGCAATAAAAGCGCAGAGTTCTGAAATTTCATCATCGGTAAAATATTCCCGGAGCATATCGAAATGCGCAGGGAAAATGGATGTATGGTCTTTGCAGAAAAGTTCAGCAAATGCCACGGCTACGGAAATTTTTATCTGCGATGCATCAAAGTCCGGTTTACCGGCTTTTGCCATACAGTATTCACAGCCGTTTTCGAAGGCCATCGCCCTGCGGATCTGCTCGAGCATATTCTTGTCTAAGGTGGTTTCTTTCCATAAAGTTTCTTCCAGAATATTCCAGGAATTCAGGATTGCCGGGTTGTGGCCGATCAGTTTTTCAAAAGGCGTGTTCCCGTTTTCCGAGAAAGGTATTGTTGTCATATCTATTGTTTTACGGATACAAAATTCATCAATATTCTACCAATCTGAAAACGGATTTAAAGGTTAAAGTTTTAAATTTGCATCGAATTAATGGTATTTAAAATATTTTTCAGTGAAAATAATGTTGGATGATTTCGATTACCGGATTTTAAAAATCCTTAGTGAAAATTCCCGTTTGAGTTATGCGGAAATCGGACGTACAATTTCCCTGTCTCAATCGGCAACCAAAGAAAGGGTTCAGAACCTGCTGGACAGCGGGATCATTAAGCAGTTTACCGTAGAGGTGGATTATGAAAAATTAGGGTTTCCGCTGAAGGTGGTAATCAGCCTGAAATTTAAGAATGACGAGTTCCGAAGGTTTATCGATGATGTGCATCAGTTTCCGGAAATCCTGAGCTGTAAAAGGATAACGGGCGAATCCTGCCTGATCGCGGAATGTGTACTGAAAGACAGCCGCCACCTGGAGCAACTCATTGACCGGCTGATTTCTTATGGAATTCCGACAACAGCCATTCAGCTTTCTAAAATTAAAACGAAACCTTTCCTTGGGTAATATTTAACTTAACTCGAAATAAATAAGCTGGAAGAGGGAAGCCGGATGCTGGAAGGTTTTAAGCAATCCATCCCACGGATTTTTTCCAGGCTTCCATTTCTTCGTTTCTCTGCTTCAGATCTGCCGGCGGCTGTTGGTTTTCTTTCTGTGTGCGGTTTCTGATGCTGGCGGTTTGTTCTTCAAGTGAATTCAGGCCGAGTGATTTTCGTCTTTCGTTCACCTTATTCAGGTCATCATAAATATTCGGGCTCAGCTGTCCGTTTTCGTCCCAGTCGAATTGGGTTCCGTACAACTGCGGCCTCCCTTCAAAAACGGCAATTCTGTCGGACAGGTAGGCCATATTGATGGTCTCCACTTTTGTTTTAGAAACTGAATTTTCCAGCAGTTTCAGGCATTTTCTCATAAAATCGGGGCTGCCAATAGCATGCTGGATGACCAGCCAGGCTGCTTCAGAAGCTTCTATGCCCACTTTTTCAGTGGTAGGATAGCCAATATGATCTATGATTTCCTCCAGTATTTCCGCATTTTTATTATGAAGGGCCTGCATTTCTTCATGATAACCGTTTCCCAATTCTCCGCTGCGGATCAGCTGATCCCGGAGTTCAAGATCGGCATTTTTAAGACTGATGATTTTTTCAGTGATGTTTTTGAAATCCATAAGTGATAAGAATATTAATCCTGATAAAAGTTTTCCCTGCGTATGGCATACACCAGCTCATCCTGTAATTCGCCGTTTTTGATGAGGATTTTTGGAAAGCGCGCTTCCAGTATGAATCCGTTCTTTTCCAGGACTTTCTGAGAGGCGGTGTTGCTGCCGAACGGACGGGCGAAAATACGGTCGATTTCATCATAATTTCGAAAGGCAAAATCAATGGCCTGCTGAATGGCGCGGCTGATAATACCTTTTCCCCAGAAAGTTTCCCCGAGCCAATAACCCAGCTCGGCATTCTTCCGGTGGATGTCGTGCTGAGGATGGATCCCGATCCCACCCGCCGCTTCGCCGTCTACTTCAATGGCAAAGATATGGACAGAACCAGGTTGAGTAGCAAATTCAATAAACGACATTCCGTCAGCTTCTGAATAAGGATGCGGAAACCTATCGGTCATATTTTTTGCAATGCTTAAATTATTGGCATATTTAACGAGGCTGTTGAGGTCTTCCTTTTTCCAGGCTCTCAGTTTGAATTCTTTTTTCATAAAGATTGATGTAAAACAAATGTAAAAAATTTCAGTTTTTCTAAAATCTAAAAATAGATGATATTATTCAATGAGCAGTTTCACATATGTTTTGCCATCTTCTCCTTCAAACTCTATGTTGTACACCCGTTTACCGACAACGGATTTTAAAAATTCACGGATATCTTCCGGATCACCGGCAAATTCGAGACTCAGATATTGTGATTCGATCACTTCAGGATTTATAAAACCTGAAATATACAGGTTGAACCGGTCCAGCAGGTCTTCCAAAGGATATTGGGAATCTTCATCGTCTTCCAGCTCCAAGCTGAGGGCGGTGACGTATGTATTGTCTTCCGTATTTCTGTAAATATGATCGTCTATGAATTCATAAACCGGAGGACTGTATTTTTCAAGGGTGATGGATCTGATGTTTTTCATTTTGCGATATTTAATTTAACAAAAAATAAGAATATGATCAGGAATTTAAATACAATTTACCTTCAGAATGAAAGCAAGATCATTTGATATTTAAGATCTTTAGTATTAATAACCAGATAAAACTTCCGGCATCCGGCTTCCTTCTTCAAGCCTTAATTTAATAAAAATCTTCCAGTTCCAGTTTTTTGATCCGAGCAACGATAGCTCCTCTGGTCCTTCCGAGGTGGTCGGCGATTTCCTTAACCGGACAGCCGTCGCTGAACATTCCGGCCAGCTCATCATCTTCATCCTGGGTCCATGGCTTGTAGGCTCCTTTGTGGGTCGTCCGGATCTGTTCTAAAGAATAGGCTTTGTCTTTTTTATTTTTATTCTTTTCAGCACCGGCAAAAGTATGTTTCTTCGGTAACTCTTCATCTTCATTTTTCACTTTTACCACATGAATGTGCGGCGATTCCGAAATAAAGGTATCCGGAAGCAAAGTTTCAGGAATGAAAAGATCGGCTTTTGCCCTCGTTACCGCAACGTACAGCAAATTGATTTCTTCATTAAGTTTAGGAATGCTCAGTTCAAAATTTTCACGGTCTTCCTTGAGTTTATCCAGCCTTTTTTCTGAAATAAAATCATTCACAAGTTCTACGGAATCGTATTCCATGCCTTTGCAGCGATGAACAGTTGAGAAAATCATGTCCGCTTCCTCTTTGTTGTTGTTCCCGATATGTCTTTTCTTAATCGTGTTGATGATCTCAGGAACTTCATTTTCATATTCTTTAATAATTTCGACCATGAGGGAAAGCTGTACGTCTTCCGTCTTTTCGATATAGTCTTCCAGCTCTGCCAGGTCTTTCATGGAGCGGATCAGCTCATCTCTAATCAGGTGGCGTTTGTTGCTGTAGAGGTTCAACACATCATAAAGCGAAGCGCCGTCATCAGCGTAAGTGTAGGATGTGATGTTTCCTTCAAAATAAATCTGTCTCGATCTTTTATTTTCCGTAACGTATTCGATGGCTTTAAGCAGCAGCCCGAGATTGGTTCTGGCTAAGGTGGCGCGGGTTTTTATTTCCTTGTTTTCCCCAGCTCCTGTGATGGGAACGGAGGTTTTGAAGTTTTCATCAAGGTGACTTTTCATTTCCAGGACTTCCGATGCCAACCCGGCAATATCCTGTCCGAACCGGAAGCTGGTGGAAAGATGATACGTCCTGAAATCCGCTTTCTCCAAGGAATTCACGGCGTACCGCCAACTGTAGATCTGCTGATGGGTATCACCGACAATTACTTTAACGGCTTTCTGATGAAAGAAAAGATCAAGCATCGCCGGAGAAGCATCCTGGCCTTCATCGAAAAGAATATAGTCGTAACCGAGCTCCGGGTTCAGCAGCTGGAATTTCTTCAGGTAAAAATCGTGGGTGATCTCAATTTCCCCTTTGTCCATTTTACTCAGCAGCAGCCTGGTCTGGGCAATGATGTAATCGTAGAATGTTGAAACGAAGGCTTTGGCTTTCGGATCGGTAACGGTATCCAGGTAATTCAGGTCCTGAACTTTCCGTTTGTCGCTGTTGCAGAAATAGGCGATGCATTTGTTGATGTGATTGGCGACAATATATTCGGCATGTTTTTCTCCATTGCCCTGCAGGTTCAGAAGTGCGGCAATCTCATGGGTTTTGTATCCCTGCGCCCGTACTTTATAATTGTGCTTAAAAACAATATGCCGGAAAGCCAGCGAATGGGCGGTTTCCACCTTCACCTGATGGAGCCCTTTGTCGGCAAATTTTTTGGTTGCTTCGATCCGCACCGCTTTGTTGAATACCAGATAAAGGATTTTGCTTCCGGCCGGGCGTGTCGCGGCATACTCAATAACGGTGGTGGTTTTTCCCGATCCGGCTACGGCATTGATTTTAATATTCCCGGACGAGTTGATAATGTTCTGCTGTTCCTGTGTTAATTTCATCGGTTGTGTGTTTTTGTATTGATCATTTTTTATTAAGACCGGATGGTTTATTGGTTTCTGCTTACCATAGCTGATAATTTTCCAGTCTGAAATTATTTATCAGGCTTTCCGCATTTGGCCTTCTTTCGTCATGACGGTGAATATCAGCCCCTGCGGAAATAAGTGTTTTAAATATTTTTCTGAGCTGTTGCAACAGAATACCATCGGACAGATCTGCATTGGGATGACGGATCATCTGATTAGCATCCAGAATGGCGCGGTGCAGGCAATTGTTACCATACGAATCCATAGCGTTGGGATCTGCCTGTTTTTCCAGCATCTGCTGAAGCAGCGCAAATGCCTGATTAAACTTATCCTCATTTTTCTGAAGCGTGTAGGTATTAAATACCAAAGCCCGAATGCAATCGTGAAGAACGGGCGCCGTCCATTCGTTGATGGCTGAGGTTTCCATGAAATTTACATCCGCCCCTTTTTCGATAAGCAATCCGGCAATATTGAAATTCCCGGTTTTAAAAGCTACCTGCAGTCCTGACTGTCCGTCGTTTTTTTTGGGTGGCGCAAAGCTGCATACGGTAAGATAAGCCTTGTCTGACTCTACAAGTTCCGCTACCTTTTCGATGTTACCCTCTGTAATGGCTTTGAAATATGTTCTGATGTCTTTTTCTTCATCCGGCAAGTTCTTTAGCATTTACTCCATGAATTCTTCATTGATAAAGTCATATCCGTTGTTCATCAGCATTTTCAGGTATTCTTCAAAGCTATCGGCGATCACCGTAAATTCATCCGGATCATGGACAAACCGTACGATCTGCCCCTTCTTGCCTTTTTCGGACGGACTGAAATCGACAAACAGCTGAGAGGTTCCGCCGTTGTTCATACAGTCTGAAAAGTGAAGCCAATTCAGATTCTTTGCAGTACCCGTAATTTTTTCATCAATGTCTACTCCTTCGTACTTTCCATCAATATAATCGGCGTAATATCTGAATGCCAGGTCGTGATTTTCGATGATTTCACCGGACGAGAGCAGGTAATACGGGTATTCCTCCATATCGGAACCCAGAAAATAGAATGCAATTTTCTCTCCCCGGTATTCCCGCCAATAAGTACCGTCCACATATCTAAGAAGGTCGATTAGTGCTTCGGGAATGTCAGAATAGATTTCCCTAAGCTTCTGAATATTTTCTTCAGCGAGACCATGCTTTATCATTTCAAAATGGTCCCAGCTTTCTTTTCCATGGTTTTCAAAATAGGCTTTTTTCAGTCCGGCAATATACTGTTCTGCGATAGGATTCATTTTTTTATTTTAAATTTACGGAATTCCGTTGTGTTTTTATAATGTGAGGGATTGAAAATTCTGGTAAGAACATCTGCGTCATCGGCAAATCTGCGTGATTTTTCTTTAACGCAAAGGTTTTATTTTAAATCTGCATATTTGTAAGGTGGCAATGAATGAATCAGCAAGCTGATTTGATGAAGCGTTTGTTCAAACTTTGCGCAGCAAATTTATTTGCTTTCCTTAGGTCGATATTACACCTCTTTAAACAAATTTAATCTTAATACCACCCGTCAAAAATTCTTTGAATTTTCGCTACCTCTCCGAGAGAGAGGTATTTTTTACGCTGCTTAGTAAGAGTCCGGATCAACAAGTTCAAATGCTTAATTTTCCTTTTCAAAATGGAAGCCCTGTGCCTGCAGATATTCATCCAGATCAACTTCAAACGGGAGATAATAGCCGTTCTCCAGATCATACACCGCACTGCTGGAGTCGGAGGCTTCAAGGAATCCCAGGATTTTTGAGCGGGTCTGTTCTTTGGCCTTTTTCCAGCACTGCCTCAGGAATTCATGTTCCAGCCCGGACTGATTTTCCCAGTAGCCGGTGGTATCCAGCCTGTTGTCTGCATTAAGGTGTCCGGAATAGTGAATATCATTTTCATCCAGGACTTTCCGGCAAAGATCCTGAAGGTCTGCCTGGGTATAATCTTCAAATCCATGTTCCTTCAGATGCAGCTCTGCGATATGCACGGTTTTGTCGGGCGCATAATACGCGTAGTTCGGCATGGCGAAAAGAAAGCTTAAAGGACTGGCTGCGTAATAGTAGAGGCCGATGACCTCAATCTTTCTGCCGTCTTCCCTGAATCGGTCAGGATCATTTAAAACCGATACTAAAAAATCGATTACCGTCTGCTCCCTCGGAAAGAGAATGTTTTCCTGAAATGCTTCATCTATTTTCGTCTCTAAATTCTTCATTGTCGATTTGTTTTTAAAACCCTAAAAGTAAGAAAAGGCCTCCGAAAAACGGCATGCAGATTTAGATTATAACTGATTTCGTTTTATAGCATGTTTTTAACATTAAGAAGTTAATATATTTTAGCTTAAAAGAACAATTTACTGAGAGCCATTTTATTCATCTTCATTCATTGACATTGAGCAAAAGGCTCTACATTGAGAAAGTTAAGAATAAACAAAGTTTATTTTAATTCAGAAAATTAAGAGTATGAGAGATCGCGAAAAATTTCTTAGCTAAAATTTAAACAAGCTCTTAAAATGATTTCCTTTTCAGATCCGTGATCAATAATCCGTTGTCTTCCCGCAGCTTTTCGATCACTTTTTCGGTTTCGGAAGGTGCCGGATTCTGTTCCAGTTCTTTAAATTCACTGGTGGTAAGGCCTACGATCTGTAAAAAGGAAACTTCCCCGTGCGGCGTATCTATTTTTCCAAGTTCGGGATCGAGGGCAAAAGACAATGCGGTGATGTCGGTATCATATCCGATCCGGATCGGGCCGTTGGCGGGGATCAGGTGGTATTCCTCAAACCATTTCCCGGACTGGAAGGCATATCGTGCCAGATTCTGGAGAAGATGGCAAACCCAATGGATGTTGTCATCTTCCTCTTCCATTTTCAGCCGGAAAGTGAGCTCGAACCCGAATTTGCTGAATTCCCCGCCGGCGCTTTTTTCACTGTAATAGAGTTCGGAAAATCCGTAGGTGATAAAATGGAAATGTTTTTCCTGCTTCTCGCTCCGGTACACACTGATGCCGTCCAATGGGTCGTTGCCGCCTGCCACGTAATGGAGTGGGGGTGCAAAATGAAGCGGTTTTTGGCCGGGATAAATCTTTTCCAGTTCCTGATCGATGCATTCCCAGCCGACCGCATCGTCTTCGGTAAATTGTTTTTGGTATTCTTGGGTGTTCATTGGTGGATTTTTTGAAGAATTAAGATACGGAAAAAAAACAGCTTATCAGTTTTGCATCTGATAAAGAATATACAGTACCGGAATTAAAAACAGGATGATAAACGGAAGGTCGGCTGCAGCAGCGACGTATTGCTTGTTTCGGATCCTGATGATCAGGTCTATGATCAGGCCGGTAATTATTAAGGCCAGAATAATAAACAGCAGGTAAGCAATGCCTAATCCGGCATCGGTAGGATGTTCTTTTTTCCGGTTGGCTTCAAAGACTACCTGTGAATATCCATACAGGGCAAGGAGGGGAGTGCCGATGATCAGGAGCCTGATCAGAAAGTTTTTTATAAATTTCATAGTGTGTTCTTGTAAAGCCGTTATAATTTTGTCCTAAACAACCGGTCGCATCATTTTCTATAAATTTTTGGTTGTATTTTGTAGGTTTTTGAGGAATTAAGGTACGGAAAAAATGAATCAATTACTTATAATCCTGCAAGATGAAGAGGAATAAATCTGTCTATTTCAGCATGTATCCTTTCGCGGATCCAGTCTTTTTCATTTTCGGATAAGTCGTTTAAAAGATGATTGTTGTTTTCATTGAAATCGGTTATTGCATCTTCCAGCAATTCAGTTTTAATTTCAGACATCCGGTGCGGATTATCGATATCCGGTTTGCCTGTTTTTGAAACGGCACTTTTTAACCGGTTTAGAGTAATATAATTTCTCAGTTCTTCCACAATAAACGATAAGTCCTCTGTTTTGGAGGAGACTCCCGGAATAAATGACCATTTTTCAGCCTCATGGAATTTGTCCTCTTCATCAAATTCAGGATTTTTCAGTTTAACAATCGGTCTCGAAAAAATTGTGTAATCGGTCTGGTTAAACGGTTTTACCACCACGCCTTCAATCAGGTTGTCCTTCAGTTCGGGGAGGTTGAATTCTTTAGGTACGGAAGAGTTGATCCTGATGTTGAAATTCAGTGCCTCATTGAATTTTCCAATGAATAAAGGTTTTGCATAAAATATTCCGAACTGCTCGAAATAGCCGACTGCTGTTTCATAATCCAGGTAATATTTGGAAGCAGTGCCAGCTGTTTCCAAGGCGATATCGAAAGCACAGAATTCAATGGAAGGCGTGTAATACACTCCGGTCTGGATGGCATAAAGATCTTGTACAGGCTCAACTTCAGAATGGGGATATTTACCTCCGAAGAGTTTGCCATAAATGATGTATTTTTCAGCAGCAACTTCACTGCTCAGCTTTTCAAAAAGTCGGAGGATCCGGTCTTCGAGTTTGTTAACCACAAGTTGAAAACCGAAAAAATCGTCGGTCCATGAAAGATATTCTTTTCTTTTGGCAAATTTCAGGTTGCCGTTTTCATAGACGAAACTGAAGTTGGCGCCGTGTACTTTTTCCGTGACCACCCATTTCAGCTTTTCCATTTGTGAGAAGTCGTTTTCGCTGAGACCCAGCTTCTTTAAGCTGCTAGGCATTTTTTCGTAGCCTGAGAATTCATTCATGATTAATTTTAATTTCTTAGCGAAGTTAATAAAAAGGATTAAATCCTTCAGCCGACAAATCAGATCCTCTTATTTTAATACAGATTATCTCTGCACCTGCAAGCGTGTACGGACCTTTATTGTAATCATTTATTTTTATAAGCTTCCATTTTTCCCAATAATCTTCCGGCCAGATAATCATTGCCTTGTTTCAGATGTTCGTAAATCGTTCTGGCTTCCTCCAAGTATTTTTCTTTTTTTGTATTGTTCTAATAATATAGTGGAGCATAGAGATTGCGGATCCGATCTGCTATTTTAACTGCCCAGATTTCTTTTGGCTGTGCTTTCATTCTTTCCAAACTGTCCGTCATCTGATGCTGCTTTTCAAATTTTGTATTTTTATTAAGGTGATATTATTTTAGTGATTATCGGATTTTATCCGAATACAACTTTCTTATAAGCTCAATGATTGGGATAAAATGATCTATCTCTTCTGTTGCAGTCCTCCAGGTGTATTCAATATTTTTATTTGCCAAGCGGATTCCGAATTTCCATTCAGAACCGTCCAGAACCATTGCTTTTTTATTTTCTATGCTTTCTGGCAATTTAATATTCTCTAATTTTAATAGCTCTTCCTCTAAAATTGTTGTATCGGTTTCGGATAGGACTTTTTCGGCGATGATGATTCTCAGTCTGTCCAGGTTGTAAATTCCGGAAGTCCATTGCTTGAAATTGTATGCGGTATCCCATTGCCTGAACCGTGAACAGATTGTTCCGTCAGAATTCTGAACTACAATAATTTTATACGGAAAACCGCTAATTGATGGTAATTCGGATAAATAAACAATGGTTTTTTCTCCATCTTTTAAATCAAAGTTTCCTATTTCAATTTCAGCTTCATGAATCACAGCTTCCACACTGTTTGACAATCTTTCCATTTTTATTTTAAATTTTTATATCCTGAGAACGTTTCTTATACCGACCTACCGATGATTTTCCCGAAGAACTTCTCCCGCGCACGGTCAATAGTCAGCTTTTCATTCTTAATGGCCCATGCAATTTCAAACAAACTTAATACGTTAGACATGACGAGCGATCGGATCGGATCGTCGGGCGAACAGAAAAAATGGGCGTCTTCGGAATCGACAAAGCCTTTACCATGATCTGTAAGGGTAACCCAAACCGAAGACTTCGCATCAGCACCTGACATTCCGAGTTTTGTATCCCATTTCCAACGCAGATTGTCTGTAGCTCCGACCAAGATGACCTTATTATCAACGTCTATTCAGTTTACGACAAGATGAGTAAATTCTTCTTCCATTTTATTTGATTAAATCAAAGTGAGGTTTAAAGTGATTTCCAGTTGAATTTCGTCATTTTGTTAGTCAGTTTCTGATCGACGATTTCGATATCCAATTCTCCTTTCTCTTTGGTCAGGATAATCATACAGCCTTTTTCAAGGATTCCGCTTTCGTTAAATTCCAGTTCCTTTATTTTTACCGATCGAGTAATGCCATTGAAATCTGTTTCTTCTTTATAAGGTTCTCCCGTATGACCGTAAAAGTGGTAGCGAAAAATAACATGATCGAGGACTTCCCGGATTTCTGCCATGCCGTAACCTCTCTGGCTGCTGTCGTCTTTATCGTGGGTAATTAAAATATCGAAGGTATCTTTGGTCTTCAGCAGTCTACGGATCACCTCTCTTTCGTAATCCTGAATAAGCCGCTTTTCCGATCTTCCTTTCCGGTCGCCGATCCTGCCGATGCCCACAAAATTGAGGGTCTCCTGTTCGGCTTCCAGTTTTTGTTCCAGCCCGGATTTACAGACGAAAACTCTCTTATAAATATCAATAGGGAAAAGGTGGGCAGAAGGATGTTGATTTTCCAGACCATCTAAAAAATCATGGTCTTCATGGTTCCCGCGTACACAGATCATATCAATATCAAGTTCGTCTAGAAAGGTCCTGATTTCAGGATTTTCCCTGGTAAAGTGATCATGAAAACCCAGTTCGTCCCTGTCGTACTGCGCATGTTTAATCGTGGCTTTGTCGAGATTTTCTATATCCGGATAGGCTCCGATATCCCCGCACTGCAATATGAAATCGATTTTGAAGCCTGTTTCTTTTTGATAAAGATCCACAAGTTTGAAAGGCAAAAGAATTTTTCCGTGAATGTCTGAGAAAAGCGCGATTTTCATGGTTGTGTTTTTAAATTTAAACGTAGGCAATCCGATTTTAGATCGGAAACAGCTGATAAACAAAGATAGCCGAAAACAAACAAATTATCAATTGTCGAAATGCTTTTATCTCTGATATTAAAAATTTCTGTAGACTGCTATATCCTTTTGCGTTTTTTAAATCAAAGACGCACCGTTCAGATCCGTCGTTAGCACTTCGCTCATGTAATCGAAGAAAGGGCGCATGGCCAGCAAAGTGAGCACGGCTTCTTTGTGGAAATCGCCCGAGAAAACTTCCTGGTCGGTAAACGGCCGCATCACGACGTACTGCTTTTTCCGGATGAGGTCGATGGCGGGATGGTTTTTGTCGAAACCTCTGGGCGCGGTTTTCACGGCATCACCTTTTATTTCTTTAAAATACTTGACGAAAGTGGGATCTGAAGTGATCTTTTCTATTTCTGCGGTGCTGATCTCAAATTCTTTGCGGATGCGGAACAGGTCTTTGGTGTCCGGTCCCCAGAATCCGCCGCCCACAAAGCTGTTGCCGGGTTCGAGATGGATGTAATAGCCTCCTCTCAGCATCGGCTTCAGGCGGGAGTACCCGGCTCCGAAATGGGTCTTGTACGGCGTCTGGTCCTTTGAAAACCGGACATCCCGGTAAATCCTGTACATATGGATTCCCGGTACCTGGTCATGTTGCTGAAGCTCAGCATGGATCTGATTGAAAAGCACTCTGTTTTCTTTTACCACCGCATCGTATTCCGCTTTGTGGGCGGCAAACCATTCGCGGGTGTTATTTCTTTCGAGTTTTTTAAGGAATTCAAAAGCTTTTTTCATCTTACGATTTTTAGCAAATGTAGGGTTAATTTACTCGGTATATTCTCCTGAAACAATCGATTTTTCCATTGAGTTTACAATCTCGGAAACGGGAATGGAAAAGACGCCGGCATTTCCCTTATCAAACTCTCTTTTCCAGTAAGAATAGCCATCCATTTCAGTGGAGTCGGGCATTTGGCGAGTATCATTTTTAATACGGATGATACTTTTGTCTAATGCTTCTTCGGTAATCGGAAGATGGCTTATTTTATCGGCAACCCCTTTTGGGTTTTGAGGATTTTTCATTTTTAATCCGCTCAATGAAATATGAATCACTTTTCCGATGGTTGGATATTCTTCAATCTTTAAAATTTTCAGGGTCGAATTTTCTTCCCCAGGTCTGGTTTTATAGTTCCATTCCTGGCCTACATTGTATTTCATGCTGTTTTTTGTACACCCGAGGAAAAATAAAAAAATTGCAGCTACTAAAGTGTATAATTTAATCATCGATGGTTCATTTCATTTTTGCAATATTAATCAATTATACAATAGGTATTTACCAATTGCAAATCTGAGATCAGTTGAAGAGAAATATTCAAAACCAGCACAAGTTATCTTGAAATTCTTCTATTATAAATACCTGGGTTCAAAACCTTTTCTAAATCGCCAATCTTGAGTAAATCTTCAATAGCCTTTTCAATACATTCTCTTGTTAGTTTCTTCACAAATAAATCCGGCGGCTTCTGGTAAAGCGCATTTAAGTTTTGTCCCGTTTTCTTGTCTTCTTCAATAGCAGTTTCTAAAAACGCATACGTCCAGACATTTAGACCATAATGTCGCCCATCTTCCATATCAACATGAATATTGCAAAAGTCATTTTTTTCGTCCCAGTTTGCCGGCTCAACTTCTTCAAATTCCAACCACAATGTAAATTTTTTGCTTTTTGGTCTTCTCCCTTTTAACTGGTTATAAAGTTTTCTTAATTCTTCATTGTCTGACCAGCCCTTACTCTCAGTCATTGCAATAATGAGAAAGTCTTTCGCTTCTTCAATGGTGTTAGCTTCTCCTTTAACAACGGCATAGTTCCAGGGACTCTGTTCTTTAGGCATTTGGTATTCGAATTGGAATCTTTGGTCTCCTATACTGTAAACTGTCACCAGCCAATCATCTTCCCAATTGTCTGTTGCCTGAATGACGAGTGAGCAATGAGAAGTTACTCCATATAATATGGTTTTTGTAAAAGTTAAGTTTACCATTGAAATGAATTCGAGCATGGTTTTTCCTATTTCATTTTCAATGAAAGTGTACTCGCCATTCATTAATTCACGGTAGAATTCTTCGAGCGTCATGCTCTTTTGTCCTGAATATCTAATTATGGGCATATGGAACTTTAAAATTATGATAAAGTGTGTTGATTTCTATTACCGAAAAAATTAATTTTTTACAGTCGTGTATTTATCGTCCGCTTTCCATATTCTGTATTCAACTGACCAAGATTCGGGAATATAAAATGGTGTTGCGTAATAACTCTGATATTCAATGAAAATATCCTGACCGCTGATGATTTTCCTTTTTACTTTTTTATCACTTTTACAATCTGGATTCATTCCTTCAAAAATTTCTGCTGAACCATTTTCTATAACATAATAGGGATATCTCGAACCCTGCTGAATTCCATATTCTTCTTTTAAATTTTTTCTGTTAAAACTGAAACTTGCGTCTGAACATTCTCTGGCTGTTGCTTCAAACGAAAACTTAACCTGTACTTTATAGTTTTTTGAATTTTCCATTTTGGGGAGAAGCAGGTCAACTCTTTTGAAGCCCTCTTTTGGTTGCGGATAAGATGGCTTGTCTTGGGCATTTAGTTTTATGCTTAAAGTCATTAAGATTAAAATGGTGAGTACTTTATTCATTGTTTATTATTTTGTTAAGGGATAAATATTGCTGACATCGGTTAATTTTGTGAAATTGTCTTCTACAATGATAATTGTTATTCCAGTATTCATTAACTCAGGTTTCTAAAATTGAATTCACCTGATCCTCAATTTCTTTTTTCTCTAAAATCTTTTCATCATACTTTATCTCAGACTTTGTTTTTTTCCAGAAAGGAAACAGGACCAGGCCTGAACTTCCGATGTTGACAAGCATAGCATCCGGATATTCAATTTCTACAACTGTTTTAAATACCGCTTTTCCTTTTAGGTAGTTGGTTGTTCTGACTCTGTTGGTCAATAAATGAAAAGCCTGGACGATTCCGTCGTCTAAATTTCCTAATTCTTCGCTGAAGTGCGTATGATGCAGACCGTAACCTACCACCAATTCTCCGAAAGTTGTTGAAATCCAGAATTCTGAATCTTTAACAGCCAAATATTCGGTTCCGTCTTCGTCTTTTGAATACTCGATATTATCTCCTAATTTTTCAATGAGAAGCTGTTTAATTTCTTTAAATTTCTTTTGGTTACGGTTCATTTGTTAATTGGGGTTGAGGTTAAGATTTAATAAGCTCTGCCAAATTGTATAAGTAATAAGCCTGAACTATCTCACATCGAACCTGATCCTTTTAATCCATCTTTTTGAATCGATATGGATTTTATCCCGTCCGTGCAGCATTAAATCATTTCTGAATAAGATCAGGTCGCCTTTTTCCAGCTTAACCTCAAAGGAAAGGCTTTTGAAGAGCGTATCGAGTTTATTTAATTCATCAATTTCCGTTGCCTCAAGTCTGGAAAAAGATTCCATGGTAATCCGGTCATAGCAGAGGGCATAGTTTCCATCTTCAACTGATAAAATACTTCTGTGCTGATTTCCGAACTTCCATTTTTTACCGAGCATTTTTTGCTTTTCGTCTTCGGGAAGGTGCTTCAAAAGGCTGCTCAGAAGCATAAAGGTATTGGTACCCTGGCCTTCCTCATCCGGCTCTATGCACAATAAGCCTATCGTATTGGGAATGACATCGAAATCGGCACAGTCGGTATGCAGCGGAAAAGCCAGATTGGAATTGGCAATGGAGGTGAAAAAGTTGTTATGGCGGGCAATGGTTACATCAAAAACCGATTTTCCATTGTTATTCCGTCTCTCGTTTAATGCGGTTCCCAACCGGCTGATGAATAATTGCAGTTCCTCGTCAGACAGGGGGAAATTTTTTATAACTAAGGGATATCCCTGCTGCAGGTTTTCTTTGATGGCCGCATCGCTTGGATGCTGTCCCCACTGATGATTAATTAACAAGTCCGGTTCTTCCTTCAATTACGATAATCATTGCCCCGTCCTGCCCGTGTTTGGGGAAATTAGTGATTTTTTCTTCCATGTCTGTAATCATCAGGTAGTCATCATATTCGCCTTTTTCAATGACATAATAGGTGCAGGATATTTTTTCAATAAAATCTTCCCATTTTAGTTCAACATTGGCGGGAATATTCGTCTGCTCATGAATTTTAGAAATCAGTTCTCCGATTGAGGATGAATTTTCATCGATATCGACTTCGATCATTTCTGGAAACTCATCGTACTCAGTGGAAAATTCCGGCTTTAATTCGATTTTCATTTTTTAAGGATTAATTTTTAGGCAGCTAAACTAAGAAAAATCACGGTAAAGTAAAATGAAGAATGAAAAATAAAATGAGATCTAATTTCATCGTTATATTTGTGTGTTTTAATAAAATGACTACAAGTAAAGTTGCAGATTGAAATCCATAGGTTAGATAAAATGTTCCAGTGCATAATGGGGCAACGAGTTTGGAAACTCGCGCCGGCAGAGAGTATTAACGGATACTTTCAGCCAAAGGTGCTCCTTCGCTGATATCCGCAACCTGAAGGCTTTTAAGGGCAGATTTGGCTGACGACGTTGTATTTCCGCCCATGATGTATAATTTGTTGTTGCAGATTTCCGCAGCTGCCTGTCTTCTGGGAATCATATTGGAGGATAACTGATGCAATGTATTGGTTTCCGTATCGAAGTAGGCTAAGAACATCTGATTATTACTCCCTCCTGCAATAAAAATCTTATGACCGGATACCGCCAATGAATGACCGGCTATTCCGACAGGCATCGTATATTGCTCAGTCCAGAGATTTTTGTTGAGATCATAGACATTGACCAGCCGGGAAGGCGTACCGTCGAAACCACCGATGACATACAGCTTATCATCTACAATTTTGCCTTTTGCTTCTCTGGCCGTGGGCATATCGGGTAGGGGATGCCAGGTATCGGAAGCAATATCATAGTATTGGAACCTGTTGGAAAATACAGTGGTGGCAGCATTGTTAAGCCCGCTGCCACCGAACACATAGATTTTTCCGTTATGGAGGGCCGAACCTGCATTTCCCGTATAAGCACGGTTCACGGCTCCCTTTGTGATCTTATTGGTTTCGAGGTCCAGGATTTCAAGATGGCTGTTTCCCCAGCCGTTAAAAATATACATTTTATGATCGTAAGTCTCGGAATTACCGAATCTTCTGGGAAGCAGCTTAGCGTTGACGACACTCCATCGGTTATCTTTAATGCTGTATTTCTCAATAAAAGTGGCATTGCCATCATTGTCTCTATACCCATTACTCACGTAGATATGATCATCTGCAATGGCACTGCTGATCCCTCCTCTGCGAACAGACAGATCCGCAAGATGCTTAAAATTCAGGGTTTGCGCATTCGCCAGGAATAAGCCGGAAATGAAGAGGAGAAATACTGTTTTTTTCAATGGCGGTGAGGTTTTGTTGAATTGATTTTTAAAGATAGGGAAAAAATAAGGACCGTAAATCGCTGATGTTGAGTTAACCTTCAACAAACCTAACGGGTTTTCATAACCCGTTAGGTTTCATGCGGTGCCCGTGTAGACTATAGTTGATTATTTTCAGGCATTTACTTTTAACTCCAATCATAAGTAAAAAGGACCGTACGGCTTTCGGGTTCATAAAACATCAGTATGGCATCGGCTCCGTCCCCGCAGTAGTTGTATCCGGCTACTTCACCAATATAGAGAAATTCTTTTCCCTTATAAGAAATTGAAATTCCATCATTCGGCAGGTCTTCATCCGATTCGTCAACATTCAATTCAAAAGCTGGCGGAATGGGAGACGTATAGACCCAATTGCCCTCCCATAGTTCTCCTCCCAATCGGTCTAAAAAATTCTGTGGGTTATCATTCTGCCAGGGTAGGAGTTTCCCCGTGATTTGATATTTCGCCTTTGTCTTCTGATAATTTTCCCGGATCTTTTGGATGTGTTCTGTAAATTCATCATCTATTTTAGCCTTATGTTTTGAAGCCGACAGAAAATATTCTTCATTTCCCAGGAAGGAATATTTGTTATCTTCGGTAAGCTGAAACGCCATCCAGTTTTCCGTACAAAATTCAGTGTGGAAATCGGTCGTTTTCTCACCGAGAAGTCCTTCATACGGTTCCATAGGATTAAGAAGATGCAGTAGGGTTCCTTTTAGATCGGGACGCAATATTCCCAAATCAACGGATATCAAAGGCAATACATAATGGTTTAACCAGGATTGTTCCGCAACAAATACATCTTCGGGAAACGGCGTTAAACCTTCTTTCAATTCGCTGATATCTTCTTCGTAAAAATTTGTCGGATTATTTTCCATAAGTAAAATGGTGTTGATATGGTTAGGCTTTAGTTTTACGTAATAAAAGTATTGATCATTTTCTTCACAATCCATTTTCCGTCCTTTCCTTTTACCAGCAGGTATCCGAAGCCGATCCCGAAAGAAGTATCGAAGAAGATTGATTCGATATACACGGTACGGTCGTTGAGATAAAGCGGGGTATATGTGACACGGATTTGGAAGCCCGTACCAGCCTGAAAAGATTAGTTCTTTATCCGAAATAAAAGCAGTTCATTTTCAGACAGTAATTTATAATCAAAATCAATCTCTTTCCAGATCTCCATTAATTTTTCCTGGGCAACAGGATTATCTGAGACCACGACAATATGTTCTTCAAATTTCCATTGCGGTTTGCCAATTAAATCAAATTCCTTATCTATTCTTCTGGCTCCGGTAAGGATAGACAGAAAATCCACGTCTTCAGAATTTACATATTTCCTGCGAAGAATTCTCGCTTTGATTTTTTCAATCAGTGAGCGGGTATAGTCGGGATTTTCTTCACCGTTTTCGAACAGGCTCATCAGATAGTCATGTTCATTCATACGTTCTTTTCCTTCCTCAGTTTCGAAAAGCTTACAGATTTCTTCACTGAACCATTCCCGGGAACCCATTACCCGGTACTCTTTTGTTTTCTTATCATAAACTACAGGTCCGGAACCAATAATATGTCCTCTTTTGTCATCTGGATCATATTCTTTGTGCGTCCAAAAAATAGATCACCATATCTTCGGTGTCAAAATATCCAGAGATTTAAAATCCGGGCTTATTTCTTTTTCGATGATTTGCTGAACATAATCTGGATCAATCATAAGTATTGATTTTAGCTAACTTTCAATGATACTGAAAAATATTTTGTTGAAAATCAGGGGTGTGACACTCGCGCTAACGTATTGGTTTTGGAGCTGAACAAAAAAAAACCGAAAGCACCGCCAGGAAATCCGGATCACGGTTTCTGCAGGTATTGCTCCAGCTTCGCCATCATTTCGTCTTTCTCTTTCAGCATTCTTTCGTACAGGGCAATTTTCTCTTCATGAAGTTTCCGCACCTCTTCAAGTGGATGAAAAGTAGGTTTAATATTAGCTGTATAAGCAAAAGCAGAAGATTCATGAAAGGTATTGGCAATAATATTGATTGCCTGTTCGTCATCCATATTTTCAATGGCTTCCACAGGAATTTTCAGAAGCTGCGCTATTTTTTCCAAAATATCCTTTTCTATGGTTTCTTTCTGTTCCAGAATAGACATTTTCTGCTGGCTCCACTCACCAAGCTCATAAGCCAGTGTTTCCTGCTTGATGCCCAGCATTTCCCGGAATCGCTTGATGTTCCTGCCCTGATGTATTTTCTTGTCCTGCATATTTGTGTATTTTAATAAAAACAAATATAGGTAAAAGTTTTGCGGATTGGAAGTGGAGCGGGTAGGTAAATTATTCTTTGGGGTTTGGTTGTTTTTATTAATATCTTCATCCTTTTGCTGTCGCGAGCGTTTTGCTTGCTCTTCCACGGCTTTTTATTACGGTATGGGCAAGATGCTTGCGCCAGCGGGGAAGGATAATGAAAATAATCAAGTCCTTAGATGTTATTTATTGAATTTATTATTTACTTTAAAAAGATATGAAAATTGACTCCCTTCACTTTTCAATTCAGTTTCCATTAATGAAATTTTATTTTCTCTAAATTTGAAAAACAAATCTGATAGATTTCGGAATTTTAGTTTTGCAACATTTTCGATTAGTTCTGCACTTGTTTGAATTGTTGTTTGAAATATACTGCTGCTCGTTTTTAATTTATGAATTTTTATAGACTGTTCATACTTATATTTTAAATATCTATATTCTTCTTCAATTTTTCCCATATCTTTATTTGATTTTGAAATATTGGTTATCCATGTTCTTAATCCCCACATTGAATTATATGCTTCAGGATCACTCTTAAATTCAAAAATTTTTTCCCAGGTCACATTGTCTATATCTACAATGGGGAAATCATTGAGAATTAAAGTATATATTTCAGCTTTAATATTTGTAATATTTTCAACAGAATAAATGGAATTATCGCAAGGAACGGCAGTGAATTTTGATTTATTATATGAAGTAGAAATAATACGCGTTTTTAAATCATGACACAAATTACACAAATCTAAAAAGCCTTTATTATCGTCAATATTTAACTTGGATTCAATTACTGGGTTAATATGTTTATGAATATCACTATATTTCTTTTCGTTAGATAATTTGTCATAATTAAAAATGATTTTGTTCTCATCAATCAAATATTCCAAATTTTCATTTCTAAAATCTAAGCTGTTAGATTTTGCACTTTCATAATATTTATCCCAGCCACCAATTTTATTTACTTCATCATTCATAAATAAATAACCTTGATAGATAACAAAGTCATTTAAAGGAACCAATCCTTTTTGTTCTAAAAAAGATGGTAAGTCTTTAAACATTTGTTTTTCTATAACTTCTTTCCATTCAAATAATCCAACTAAGAATATTTTATCAAATATTAATAATTCTCTTTTTAAATCATTTATACTATGAAATGAGTTTAGATTCTTAATTCCAATAAGTTCGTTCATAATATTTAATATTATTCCTGCTAATAATTAGATAGTAAAATGCTATTAGGCAAATCTTTAATGGCGTAATATCCCGCTAATACTTTTCACAAATAGTCTTTCTGTTGCGGTAAGGTACTCTTTTCAACTCTAAGGAGTTTAATTAAATTCTTCAATTTTCATTTCGATGAATGAAATACATAATCTGAAAACGTCCATTTCTTCTTTTGTTATATCTTTTGCATGTGCATCAACACGATATTTGTTGACGGTTTGCATTTTGTGATCGAAGTCATCTCTATTACTTCCAAAAATATGTTTGAAAATATCATAATTTTTTATTATAATTTTTCTAATATCTTCAAAATATACATCACATTCTTTAGTGTCAAAAAGTTGATTATATGCGATACCTTTATATTTTGTTTTTCGAGGGTCACCGAGAATGTCCAAGTATTTTATTGTGGCATCTGATTTTCCAAAACTAGCCAGTAATTGATTTCTAGCTATTTTTCGTAATTTATGTTCGATTGAATTTCTTCTTTCAGATATTTCTCTCAATCGATCTTGTGGACTTTCAAGGACCTTTTCATATTTATGTTTCGTTAATAAATAGTCTTTAATTGCATCAATTTTGAACGAGTAATGAGCATTATTTTTATCAATAATTTTATAACCAATTAAATGATTTGTGAATTCTGGGAATGCTGCAGCAAATTCATCAAAGGTTTTTAAATCATCAAGAGCAATGTATTTTAACATATCAAATTCTAGAGGGTAAAAATTTTTTAAAACTCCCAAAATCATTTCAATATAACTGCTATAATCACTATGAAATTTTGTTTTTGCTTTTTCATATATGTATCTATCTACACGAACTGGTCTTTCGAATTCCGAGGTTTTGTTAATAATACTGCATATATGACGTATTAAAAAAGGATGTCCTCCAAAATCTTCTGTTAATTTAGCGTAAATTGTTTCTTCAAACTGTAAGCCCATAATCCGTCCTAATTTTCGTACCATTTCTCTAGTTTGGGGAACATCAAAATTTGGAATGTATTCAAAATATATTTGGTTGAAAATTGGATTGTCTTTTGATTTTATTTGCGAGGTTTCAATAGCATTAGGATTTGTACCGACAATAAAAAAAGAAAATAAATTAGTATTTTTTTGAAATACTGTTCTTATTGACTGCCAAAGAAATATGAAATCTAATTCAGATGTCCAATGAGTACTTGAGGACGTATTAAAAGTTATATTTTCGATTTCATCAAATATTATTAAAATACTTTTGTTATTAAGCTTTTCTTTGCATTCTTTTACACAATTTTCGAATTGTAATGCTGCACTAATTTCAGTAAATGTATCTTCATTTGGAACAGTTAATTGTGGACAAATTTGTATACGGATTTCTTCAATAATATACCACAGAACTTGGTTCCATCTTCTCATATGTAAAGAAGGACTTTGACAATCTATAATAACAGAAAATTCACCTAGCGATTCAAGGACACGTTTGACACCAAATATTACGGAAGTTTTTCCTGTTTTCCGTAGTCCAAATAATGCTGTATTTTCATTCGATTTATGTCGGTTAACTAGTTTTAAAACGAGATCATTTCTTCCAAAAAAGTATAAATCCTTTTTTAAAGGAGATTCGAATGCAAATAGATCTCTACTATAAAAATGGCTTTTAAATCTATTTCTTACAAAATAAGAATCGCTATTATTTAAAAGTTCGTTATAGGAGAATGGTACTACGATTTGTGATTCCTGATCACTTTTTACTAAATCATTAATTCGTTCGACAATATCATCATCATTACTAATCAATACACAACAAAGTTTTTCAATTCTCAAAGTCTGATATTGATTTTCAATGAAATCAACTGCATCAAGAGATCGTGTTTCGAATTTATTATAATTACTAAAAACGACAATTATCTCTAATTCTATATTAAAAAGCTCTTTATAGTTATCAGTTGGTTTGATTAAAAAGTATTTATATTCAGATTTGGGTCCTAAGCTAAATTTTCCTCCTCCATTTGTAATATACCATTCACCAGATATTTTTTTTATAATTTTTTCTTCAATTTCTGAAAAATGGGTCAAAATCACTTGAGGGTTAATTCCAGGATAGGTTTTTTGGTCTTGAGCGTTATTCATGTTTATAGTTTTGTGTATTAAAAAGTCTGAGATTAATCTAATTTACATATTGATAAAATATTATACAAATATTAATATTATAAGTTTTTCATATAAAGAATTAATTTTTTTAATAAAAAAAATCGACCCATAAAAATAAGGACAGTAATTATATTAAACTGCCCAAGCCACTAAACGTCATATACTCCCACACCTCCCAACACTTCCAGCTCCTGTCCTTTCGTTGGTGATTCGGCTAATATCGGCATGGCTTTCATAATAAGTTCCCGGACACCTTCTACTTTCAGAGAATCGTCATGGTCGGTTTTACTATCCCAGATTTCTGTAACATAAACGGAAGCTTCATCCTCTTTGTCGTAACTTACAACATAAAGCTGACAGCCTTTAGCTGTTAATACCAGTTGGGAGGCTTGTATTAAGATATCGGCAAGTTCCTTTTGCTGTCCTGCTTTTGCGGTGAGTTTCCCATGAAGTAAATATTTGTTTTCCATAGTTGCTGTAATCGTTTTTACAAATATATCTATTTACAGGGAAATTTTTAATGATATGATGAATGAACAAAAAAACCGCCCTATAAAATAGAGCGGTTAGTATATAAATGGTCTTGGCGACACGCCATTACATCATTCCCGGCATTCCGCCACCCATTGGCATGGCAGGTTCGTCTTTTTTCACTTCAGTGATTACACATTCAGTGGTTAAAAGCATTCCGGATACGGAAGCAGCATTTTCAAGGGCTACTCTCGTTACTTTGGTAGGGTCGATGATCCCTGCTTCAAGCATGTTTACGTATTCGTCGGTTTTTGCGTTGTATCCGAAGTCGGCAGTTCCTTCCGCTACTTTGGCTACGATAACGGAACCTTCCCCTCCGGCGTTGGCTACGATTTGTCTCAACGGCTCTTCGATGGCTCTTTTTACGATTTTAATACCGGTGGTTTCATCAGAGTTGATTCCGGTAAGGTTTTCTAATGAAGAGATGGCTCTTACCAAAGCAACACCACCTCCGGCAACGATACCTTCTTCTACGGCAGCTCTTGTTGCGTGAAGGGCATCATCTACACGGTCTTTTTTCTCTTTCATTTCCACTTCGGAAGCAGCTCCTACATAAAGTACGGCAACCCCACCGGCTAATTTAGCCAGTCTTTCCTGAAGCTTCTCTCTGTCGTAGTCGGAAGTTGTCGTTTCCATCTGCGCTTTGATCTGGTTTACTCTTCCTTTGATCTTGCTTTCTTCACCGCCACCGTTTACGATGGTTGTGTTGTCTTTATCGATGGTTACTTTTTCAGCAGTTCCCAGCATATCCAAAGAAATGTTTTCCATGGTGAACCCTTGCTCTTCAGAGATTACGGTTCCGCCTGTAAGGATCGCGATATCTTCAAGCATCGCTTTTCTTCTGTCCCCGAATCCTGGTGCTTTTACCGCAGCAATCTTAAGGGAACCTCTCAATTTGTTAACCACCAAAGTAGCCAAAGCTTCACCTTCTACTTCTTCAGAGATGATTAATAGAGATTTACCTCCCTGAGCGATTGGCTCAAGAACCGGAAGCAATTCTTTCATGGAAGAAATTTTCTTCTCTACCAAAAGGATGTATGGGTTTTCTACCTCAGCCACCATTTTCTCAGGGTTGGTTACGAAGTACGGAGACTGGTATCCTCTGTCGAACTGCATCCCTTCTACAACGTCTACCGTTGTATCGATTCCTTTCGCTTCTTCTACCGTGATGACCCCTTCTTTCCCTACTTTCCCAAAAGCCTCAGCGATCAAAGCACCGATGGTTTCGTCGTTGTTGGCAGAAACGGAAGCTACCTGCTTCACCATTTCCGTAGAATCACCTACCGTTTTAGACTGGGATTTAAGGTTTTCCACAACAGCGGTTACTGCTTTGTCGATCCCTCTTTTAAGATCCATCGGGTTAGCCCCTGCTGCTACGTTCTTCAGACCTTCTCTTACGATCGCCTGAGCAAGAACCGTAGCGGTCGTCGTACCGTCACCGGCGATGTCGTTGGTTTTGGAAGCGACTTCCTTCACCATCTGGGCACCCATATTTTCTACTCTGTCCTCAAGTTCGATTTCTTTTGCTACGGAAACCCCGTCCTTGGTTACGTGAGGCGCACCGAAAGATTTTTCAATCACTACGTTTCTCCCTTTAGGACCTAAGGTTACCTTTACTGCATTGGCTAATGCATCAACCCCTCTTTTTAAAGCGTCTCTAGACTCGATATCGAATTTTATTTCTTTTGCCATTGTTTTAAGCTTTTGGCGAATAGCTTTTGGCTGTTGGCCTTAGCGATTCGCGGTTTTGATTTTATAATTTGATTTTAATTTCCGTTCAGCCTGTTCCAAAGGGTGACAAGCTTCTTTTTTAATGTGATTAATTCTTCTGAAAGATTCTGAAAATCATTTTATTAATGTATCCTAAATCTTTAGCAAGAATCAGCTGGTTTTCGGCTTCGTTGGATGATCCCAGCGCAATATTGATGAAATTAGCAAACTCTTTATCAGAATTTCTTCCGCTACCTTCCGAAATATTATATCCGATGGAAGCAAACGATCTCCTGATCTGAGAGGTCAACCCGAAAATCTCTTCTTTAGGAAAATTTTTGGTCGAGGTATAAATCTTTAAAGTTAATTGGTGACTCAATTGCCAAACCTCAAACTTTTTAAAATCCCTCACGCTAATCTATACGCATTACGGCATCAGCCAGAAGCCAGTAGCCATCGGCCATTAGCCAATAACTCCCAGAAGATCTCCTTCTTTTACAATTAAATAATCTTTTCCGTCCAGTTTCAACTCGGAACCGGAGTATTTTCCGTAAAGCACTTTGTCGCCTACCTGTACGGTTGTCGGCTCGTCTTTTTTACCAGGACCTACTGCCACGACGGTACCTTCCTGCGGCTTTTCTTTAGCGGTGTCCGGAATAATAATCCCTGAAGCGGTTTTTGTTTCTGCAGCGATCGGCTCGATCAAAACTCTGTCTGCTAATGGTTTAAAGTTTACTGACATAATATGTTTAATTTTTAATTATTTCTGTCTTGTAATTCCCTAATAGTATGCCATCGGCCGTCTGTGACTGAAATGGCAGAATTTTTTCTGCAAGGACTGAAATTTTGGCAGAAAAAAACCTCCGGGATTCCGGAGGTGGTGTATCGAATTTACCTGTTGCATTTCTTATTGTAATCGTCTACCAATTTCAGATAGGGTGCCATGCCGTATTCTGCGTCGATTTTCATCTGCAGGAAATCTTCTTCGCCTTTATCTTTCGTGTTTTTGCGGATCTGCTTCTTTTTTTCTTCCTTGTCATAATACATCTGTTTCTGATCTTTGGTTAAGCGCTTTTCGAAAAGCTTCATGGTTTCATCAATATCCGACTGGAATTCGGAACAGTCTTTTGTAGATTCTTCTAATGCTTTTTTAAACTTAGCTTCCAGTTTCCCCAGGTTAAAAATATTCATCCTGTTGATGTCGAACGGCAGATAAGCGTATTCGCTGTTTGCACTTTTAAGATAAGGGATAAATAAAGTAGCCAGGTATTTTGTAGGGGAGCCGGACATTCCCGAATTTCCGTATACTGCCACGGTAATGCCGTAAAGATTTAGTTTTCCTTCCTGTTCCAGAGGTAAAATAACGGTTTTGTCTAAGTCTACCACCTCATTTTTGGAATTAATGGTTCTGAGTTTCATTTTGTCATAAATCAACTTTTCAGAGCCATCCGTATTCAGTACTATAATTCGTTTCACATCATCGATATTGATGATCTGAACAGCAGAACCGGCCTCTTCCTTAAATTTGAATTGTTTGGTTTCATATTTCAGCAGTTTCTCAATGCCGCCAAAAGATTGCAGATCGGAGTTATAAAATCTCTGGGACTGGAAATCCTGGAGAAATCCTTTTTTGGATGTTCCGTTTTCCAGAATGATTTCGGCGTTCACCAATTTCTTTTTGCCAAAATAGATGTCGGATTGAGAAAAGGCAAAGACAGAAAAGACGAAACAGAATAAAAGGGTAAATTTTTTCATGATTTTAATTTTTACAAGTATCGGAAATAATTTAATAATACATTTTTTAATGTTAAAGCGAATAGCAAAAAGCTAATTGCCATCAGTTACTTAATCTGACAAAACTAAAAAAAGTACCCGGATGAGGGGTACTTTTAAATAATAATTTGTAATAAATTTTAGTTTTTCTTTCCGGCTGCCTGCATCGGGTTTACTCTTCCGTTGGAAGCACCTCTCGTAGCGCCGGCTTCTTTCTGCTTGAACAGATCGAATTTGGAAACCTGGGTGTTTCCGCCGTCGTTGCTCCAGAAATTGTTCGAGGTATCGATGTCGGCTGTTTCCCGCATCGGGTCCAGCTGGATGGATTTTAATTTCTTGTCGAAATAATACGTCTTGGAAACTTTCTGCTCGTTCAGCCTCCAGATCTGTGCGGAAGACTTGTCTTTAAGTTTTGTTCCGTCCTCAAAAGTAAATTCAAGAATAATCGGCATCACCAAACCGCCTTTGTTGGTAAAATCGATCTGGTAAGCGGTCATGTTTTTAAACTTGTCTTTTTCCTTTTGGGTTAAAGGTTCGGTTCCTTCAGATTTGAAAGTATATTCTTTGGTATTGTCCACTTTTTCCTGACCTCTGTCGTATCGGTAGTAGAAATCCTGTGCTTCTTTATCCTTATCGACGTAGAACGTAATGTTCTTGTCTTCGCGGTTCCTGATTTTTGAAATGTCCTCAAAATCATTCTTCGCAGGCTTGTCTACTTTGTATTTGGTTTCCTTGGCTTCTCTTGGTGCTGTTTCAAGATCCGGTGTGGCAATGGTTACTTTATCGATAGCAATATCCACAGGATCCGTTCCGTAGAACCATCCTCTCCAGAACCAGTCCAAGTCTTCGCCGCTGGCGTCTTCCATCGTTCTGAAGAAATCAGCCGGTTCAGGATGCCTGAAAGCCCATCTTTTCGCATACGTTTTAAATGCTTTGTCGAAAAGCTCTCTTCCCATGATCGTTTCACGAAGAATATTCAGACCCGTTGCCGGTTTGGAATAGGCATTCGGACCGAACTGGATGATGTTTTCCGAATTGGACATGATCGGTTCCAGCTGATCTTTCGGAAGCTTCATGTAGTCGGTAATGGTCCATGCCGGACCTCTTTTGGACGGGAATTTATTGTCCCATCGTTCTTCGGTAAGGTATTCTACGAAAGTATTGAGCCCTTCGTCCATCCAGCTCCATTGTCTTTCGTCAGAGTTAATGATCATCGGGAAGAAATTGTGGCCTACTTCGTGGATTACCACACCCAGCATTCCGTTTTTAATCCCTTCGGAATAGGTTCCGTCTTTTTCCGTTCTTCCATAGTTGAAGCAGATCATCGGGTATTCCATTCCGTTGGCCGCTTCCACCGATTGGGCCACCGGGTAAGGGTAAGGAATCGTAAATTCGGAATAAGTTTTAATGGTATGTGCTACCGCTTTGGTTGAATATTTACGGTATAAATTGTAAGCTTCTTTCGGGTAAAAGCTCATGGCCATCACCTTGTTGTTGTTTTCAGGAATGGTAACGCCCATTCCGTCCCACACGAATTTCCTTGAAGACGTCCAGGCAAAATCCCTTACGTCATTTGCTTCAAAGCTCCAGGTTTTTCTCTGCTTGGAATGGTTTTTCTCTGCTTTTTTAGCTTCATCTAAAGTAACGATCTCCACAGGTTCCCCTGAGGTTCTGGATTTGTTATATCGTGCTAATTGTTCAGACGTTAAAACCTGGTCGTAATTTTTACATTCTCCGGTTCCGCCGACTACGTGGTCTGCCGGAACGTTCATGTTTACTTTAAAGTTCCCGAAAACCAGGGCAAATTCGCCTCTTCCGGTAAATTGGTGGTTCTGCCATCCGTGGAAATCGCTATAGACGCACATTCTCGGATACCACTGTGTCATGGTATAAAGGTCGTTCCCGTCTTCGGCAAAGTTTTCATACCCGCCGCGGCCGCCCATTTTGATCCGGTTCGGGATGTTGTAGTTCCAGTCGATTTTAAAGACCAGCTTTTCTCCTTTTTTCAGGACTGTCGGCAGGTCGATCCGCATCATGGTTTTGTTAACCGTATATTTCAATGGTGTTCCGGAAGCATCGGTTACTTTTTCAAGGTTAACGCCGTATCCGTTATCGGCAGCAGGAAGTTCCGTCGGGCGGAGCTGCTGATCGTTGGACGCTTTCGGAAGAGTAGAAGAGGAGGGGAAATCCGCCTTTTTTACCGTAGACTGCTGGTTTTCGTCCAGCTGAAGCCAGATGTAATCCAGGTCGTCCGGAGAATTGTTATAATAGGTAATGGTTTCCGAACCTTTCAGATTTCTTTTATCTTCATCTAAATAAGCATTGATGGTATAATCCGCCCTGTTCTGCCAGTAGCCGTGGCCCGGCGCGCCGGAGGCCGTTCTGTAGATGTTGGGCGTAGGGAGGATGGTTCCCAGCTGTTCGAACCGGTTTCCGTGGTTGCTCCCCGGATTGTTCTGGATATTTTGTGCGGTGAAACCTGTATAAGCAAATACAGAAAGGGAAAGTATGGCAACTTTTAGTTTCATAACCGAAATTGTTTTAAGGATTTTCAAATATAACGATAAGTAGCTGAAAAATCGGAAATGTTTCAGCGTTAGAACGGAATTCTTTCCAATGTCATTTTTAAAGATAACGCAAAAACTCCGGAAGAGACAAAAAGCACCCAGTCTTTCTGGTTTACTTTAAAGATTTTAAGCAAGATAAACAATACAATCAGGATTCCGAAAACAATAGCAATCTGTCCCAATTCCAGTCCGATGTTAAACCCCAGAAGCGGTACGGCGAGGCTCTGGCTTTTGGCAATCATTACCCGTGCAGTGTTGGCAAACCCCATTCCGTGGATCAACCCGAAAATCAGGGCTAAATAATAATTGGCTTTCATCAGGGTTTGCTTTTTATTCTTCATCAGGATATTATCCAGTGAAGTAATCACAATCGTCAGCGGAATCAGGAATTCTACCCACGCCGAATTGATCCTGACAATATCAAAGGTGCTTAAAGCCAATGTGATCGAATGGCCGATGGTAAAAGCGGTGACCAGGATTAAAATCTTCTTGAGATCATTAAAAGAATAAACGGCGATCAGGGCCAGTACAAAAAGCTGATGGTCAAGCGCGTCCAGTGAAATAATGTGTTCCCAGCCAAGGTTGAGGTAAAATAAAAAATCCTGCATTGTTAAATGATTTTTTCGAAATGCGATGATACAAAATTTATTTTAACTTTGTGTAAAATTAAACGGTATGATTGTCAATATAGAATTGGAAAATACGGCAGATTTTGCGTTTATAAAACAACTTCTGGAAAATATAAAGGGTGTCAAGTCGGTTTCCTTAGCTCAGGATGATGAATTGTATGAAGACGGTACTCCGAAATGGTTCGTCGATAAGCTTTCTGAATATGCTGACAGTCTTGAAGAAAAAGATATGATTTCCGAGGAAGAGTTTTTTGCAAATGCCAGAAAAAAAGTATGCGAATTATATTCTCGGAAATAGCCAGCCGAAGTTATGAAAACATTATTGAATTTCTTTCCGAAACCTGGACTGAGAAAGAAGTCGGCCTGTTTATCGATGAAGCAGAAAAGGTGGCCGGTAAATTAAAAGAAGGTAAATTTAATTTATATCAGAAATATTCTCATGATGTACGTTCTGCACTGATCGGTAAAAAACACGTCCGAATGTTTTTCCGTAAGGAAAATGACGATCTGATCAAAGTTCTTCTTTTCTTTGAAATGCGGCAGGATCCGCAAAAAATTATTGACTTATTACAATGAAAAAACTGCTTTTCTTTTTTTCTGTTTTATTTATATTTTTCTCTTTCACCGGAGCGAAGCATCCCTATCACGTAGGTTCGGTAGAAATCAATTACAATCAGAAATCAAAGACTTTTGAAATTACCGGACGTTTTTTTCTGGATGACATGGAGAACGGCTTGAATACTAAATATGGGAAATCCCTGCATTTCAATGATCCGAAATTTAAATCCCAGCTCAACGAATCCCTGAAAAATTACGCTTCCGAATATTTTAAGCTGAAAGCCAACAACAAATTCCTGAACGTGAATTATGTGGGCTACGAAGAAGACCATGAATCGGTCAATGTTTATCTCGAATCTGAAAAGATCGAAGCCCCCAAAAAAGTAGAAGCCGCCGTGAGTTTCCTGTATAATTTATTTGACGATCAGATCAATATCGTTCATATCATCGTGAACGGAGAACGCAAAAGCGAAAAGCTGACCTATCCAAATCGGTATCTTTTTCAGCAATTCTAGATCAGTTTTCCAGTTGCAGCAGGGCATGGATTCCTTTAGCATGCTCCAAGAGATCCGGGAAGAAATCGTCATAACATTCCTGAAGAAAATTCTTATTTTTTAAAAAGGCTTCATGGACGGGAATGTCCGTGTTTAAATATTTAGCTTTATTAAGCACATTTCGCATGCTGTATCCGATGTTTTTATCGTACCGGTAATTGTATAGCCAGTCGCCTTCCTCCATTTTTTCCAACATTCTCCTGAAATTTTCCGGAAGGTATTCATGATGTTCATTCAGAACCCGGTAAACTTTTACAGAATGCTTTTTCCAACCTTTTAAGGAATGTAAAGTCAGATCGTTGGCTACAAAATAATCCATCGAAACATCCACAAAAGCTCCTGCATACAATCTTACCAAAGGCGCGAAAACCTTTTTCGCTTCATGAATGGCCGGATGAGCGTCCGTAAACGTATCAATCGCCCGGTGTAGCGTAATCCCGTCCTGAATCTCTTTCGGAAAAGAAAACCGGTCCCGGTTCCGGATAAAATCCTCCAGGAACTGGCCGACGATCTGCCCGTCGGTGAAAGATAAAAAGGAATGGGCGAGGTAATTCATTACGTGAAGATAGGAAATTTTTGCCAGCGAAACGTTGTTAGAGCTTAAAGCTCTAACAACGCTAAAATCGCGTCAAACGCCAGTATCGGATCATCCACGCCATTTCTAATTTTAAACAACGACGAATGGCGGTACTCTTCAATGTTCTGGGTAATGCCATGTTTCAGCGGATTGTTATGGATGTAGTGAATCGTGTTAACCAGTTGCTGATTGGAAGTAATCAATATCCTTCTGAACGGTAATTCAAACAATTTTCCCGTCCTTCCGAAATGTTTATTAATGGCCTGGGTGTAGCTGTTGAACGTGTTGGAAAACTGCTGGCTGATGATTTTGGAAACTTTGGTCTGGCCTTTATGAGGAAAAGCTTCTCTGATTTCCTGTTCCGATTTTATCCTGACCAGAAAGTGAAAATGATTCCGTAAAAGGCAATAGGCATATACCGTAGCAACGGAGGATATTTTATTCCGCATCAGAGAAAGAAAATAATGGTAATTCTGTTCATTGAAGAATAACTTTTGTCCGTTAATTCCTCTGTTGAAAATGTGATAGAAGCATTGTGTTTCCAAAGGATAAACATTTTTTTTCATAAGCGTGTTTTTTAACGGTTGGAAAGGTTGTTAGAGCTTAGAGCTCTAACAACCTAGAAGAGGCGTTCATGGAAATCTTCGATCTTGCTTACTTCTTCGATCTTGATTCCGAATTTTTTCTTTGGGAGCTTATTTAAATTGGAAATAAAAATTTTCTCGTAGCCTAATTTTTCGGCTTCGGTAATCCGCTGTTCGGCCTGGGCGATCGGGCGGATTTCTCCGCTGAGACCGATTTCTCCGGCGAAACAGTAATGTTCGGAGATGGCGATATCATCATTAGAGGAGAGAATGGAAGCCACCACGGCCAGATCCAAGGCAGGATCATCGGTCTTTATTCCTCCGGTGATGTTGAGGAAAACGTCTTTGGCTCCAAGCTGGAAGCCTGCTCTTTTTTCCAAAACAGCGAGAAGCATGTTGAGTCTTTTGGCATCAAAACCGGTGGAACTTCTTTGCGGGGTTCCGTACACGGCGGTACTGACGAGTGCCTGGATTTCCAGCAACATCGGCCGGTTGCCCTCTAATGTTACGGCTACCGAATTCCCGGAGAGCTCCTCAAACTTTTTGGTAATTAAAATTTCAGAGGGGTTCTTAATTTCCTTTAATCCCTGGGAGACCATTTCATAAATCCCGATTTCGGAAGTAGACCCGAAACGGTTTTTATTGGCTCTCAGCAATCGGAACAGGTGATTCCGGTCGCCGTCGAAGTTTAAGACGACATCCACCATGTGTTCCAGGACTTTCGGTCCGGCGATCTGCCCGTCCTTGGTAATGTGGCCGACTAAGAAAACCGGAACGTTGTTTTCTTTGGCGTATTTGATAATTTCGTTGGAACATTCCCTGATCTGGGAAACGGTTCCCGGGGAGCTTTCAATCAATTGTGACTGCAACGTCTGGATGGAATCGATGATCACGAAATCCGGTTCCAGCTTTTGAGCTTCATGAAGGATCTTTTCAAGATTGGTTTCCGTGAAAAGGAAGCAGTTGGGATTTTGGATGTCCGTAAGCCGGTCGGCCCTCATTTTAATCTGGGATGCACTTTCTTCCCCTGAGACATAAAAGATTTTCTTTTTCATTTTCAGGGCCAGCTGGAGCAGCAGGGTAGACTTTCCGATGCCCGGCTCACCGCCGATCAGGGTAACGGAACCTAAAACAATTCCGCCACCGAGCACCCGGTTCAGTTCTTCGGAAGGCGTCTTGATTCTCGGTTCCTCACTGGTTTCAACCTCAATGATATTGATAACGTTCTGTTTCGACTTTGAAAAAGGTGGGGTTTTATGGGAGGAAGGTTTTTCCACGATTTCTTCTACCAAAGTATTCCATTGCCCGCAGCTTTTGCATTGCCCCATCCATTGGGAATATTGGGCACCGCAGTTCTGACAGAAATATGCCGTTCTTAATTTTGCCATCCTGCGAAGTTCAAAATTTTTTTTGAATTTTTCTTTCGATTTTTAGTTAATTTTCAGCAATGAAAAATATTTTTTTGAGCTTACTGGTATTTGTGGTTATGTCATTGTTACATGTGCAATTGTCAGATTGGGAAGTAGGTTTCCTGAAATTACCGGGCGGAAGTTATGGAATGTTCTCTGTTTTTATACTCATTTTCTGCTCCATCATTACTGGGATCGGTTTGCTGACAGTTATTATTTTCAGGAAAAATTATTATTCCATATTAAGAATTGCTGTATTGTTTGAAATCATTTATTTGTTGTTTTTAATAATTTCAGGAAATAACCCGTTTTTATATTTTTCTAAGGCTAATGATGAAAACCTTTTACTATTAATGACATACGGGAATGCAGTTGTGGTATTTCCTATCATGTTTATATTTCATTTATTATATTTGAAAATAAACTCATTAGACATTAAAAGATAACATAGATCAATGTCGCATGATAATCACTGATTTACCTTTGTTCAAGAAATTAATTAATAATATTATAATATGAAAAAAGTATTCTTAACCTTTGTATTGGCACTATTCAGTGTAGTAAGTTTTGCACAGACGGCATGGAAAGTAGATCCGATGCATTCCTCTGTAAATTTTAATATCAAGCATATGGGAATCAGCTTTGTGCAGGGGCGGTTTGATAAATTTGACGGAAAAGTAATAACCGCTGCTGATAATCTGAACAATGCAGAATTTTCTTTTTTTGTTGAGGTAAATTCCATCAATACCGGTGTTGAAATGAGAGACAAGCATCTTAAAAGTGCGGACTTCTTCGATACCGAAAAATTTCCTAGAATGACGTTTGAGTCCGGTTCCGTTACCAAAGATAAAAACAATACCTATATTCTGAAAGGAAAGCTGACGATTAAAGATGTTACCAAAGAAATCAGTGTTCCGGTAACTTTCGGAGGGGTAACCAAAAACCAGCAGGGAAAAGAAGTGATGGGATTCCAGACTACCTTTAAAGTGAACCGTCTGGATTATAATATCAAATATGATCCTACAGGCGCAGGCGTAGCAAAAGACGTTGATGTTAACTTATATTTTGAGTTAATCAAGCAATAATTTTTATATGTAATTTGGTTTAAGAAAGGTTTTCAGGATATTGAAAACCTTTTTTATATATGAATGGTGAAAATATTATTCAATTATACTCTTTAGTGCTTTACTTTTCTGATAATAATAACCGGTTGTCATTGTTACCAAGGCTGGTAATAAAAGGATCAATCCTTCAGCCCCGATGTATTTATTGAGCAATAAAGCCGCTGAAATGAAAAGCCACCCTGATAGAAAATAATAATTTGCGATCCGGAAATTCTTGTATTCAGGATCATTTTTGCGGTAAGGAATGATGATAAAGCTGAGGTGTGCGAGGATGGCGCCGTTTAAAATATCAATCAGATGATGCTGATAGGTCGTCAAGGTTGAAATTCCTAAAAGGATCAGCCAGATCATTAAAAAAGATCTCCACTTTGAAAGCTCTCTAAACACCGACCAGAAGATAAAGGCAAAAGCGATATGCAGCGATGGAGATTGGTTGAAAGGAGAATCGAAGGCCTTTAAAAAGGAAAAAGGCAGTCCTAAAATACTTTGGGAAACTTCAGGTTTTGCAAATGAGAACCGCAGAGGGACTGTAATGAAAAATATTCCTGCTGTAATGGTTACAAAAAGCATTCGCCACGTTAATATTTTTAATTGCTGCTTGCTTTTACATGAAAAAAATACCATGCAGAAAAAAATCCCGCTTGCCATGTACGGAATAATCGATAGCGGCATGAATGGAATCGATTTTTCGAAATCAAAGGTGAATGACGGCACATGATCTAAAGAAGAAGCATACCAGGTACAAAGATTGTAAACCGTCATGAACACAATGGTACAGAGGGTTAATGCAAACACCTGCTGCCAGATTCTCAATTGCTTTTCAGTCATTCGCTTTTTCAGCATCATAGGATTTAGCAATAAAGAGGAAAGTCCTGGCCGTGATTTCATTATCTGTTTGTCTTTGAAAGGAATAATAATTTTGTGCTTCAATTGCTTTGAAGATGATTTTTTATGTCGGTTAAATGGCTGTTAATAACCTGAGCGATCATATCTGTGAAATTCCAAAAGCTTCAGGACCCTGCAGGTATCAGAGCAGGCCTTAATGGGATGGGCCGTAGATTTATTTTCTTTTGTGAAGCAACGATATAGGATGGAAGAGCTGTTCCGGTCTTGGCATGAATTAGATACAGAAATCATGATCTCTATTGGGGTTTTGCGTTTTGGTCAAGTCAAATATAAATAAAAAGTTTCGTTTAATTCCAGAAATACCTGGCCTTTTCTAAATTGATAATTCTAAATAATTGCTTTGTATTTCTTTTTCCCATAACTTTGCACAAACCTAATCTAATGAGTAAAAAGAATACTAAGTACATCTTTGTGACAGGAGGTGTGACTTCATCTTTGGGAAAGGGAATCGTTTCTGCTTCTCTGGGCCTTCTACTAAAATCACGTGGCTTCAACGTAACCATCCAAAAGCTTGATCCTTACATCAACATCGATCCGGGAACTTTGAATCCTTATGAGCATGGAGAATGCTATGTAACCGAAGATGGTGCGGAGACGGATCTGGATTTAGGTCATTACGAGCGCTACCTTGATGCGCCAACTTCCCAGAACAACAACGTTACCACAGGGAAAATCTACCAGACGGTGATTGAAAAGGAGAGAAAAGGAGATTTTCTTGGGAAAACGGTTCAGGTAATCCCTCATATCACAAACGAAATCAAACGGAGAATCAAAATTTTATCCAAACAGAACTACGACATCATCATTACGGAGATCGGCGGAACTGTGGGGGATATCGAATCTCTGCCTTACATTGAAACGGTTCGCCAGCTGAAATGGGAACTTGGAGAAAAAAATTCGATGGTGATACACCTTACTTTACTGCCTTATCTGGCTTCCAGCGGGGAGCTGAAAACAAAACCTTCCCAGCATTCCGTTCGTCAATTGATGGAAAGCGGAATTATGGCCGATGTTTTGGTTTGCCGTACCGAACATAAAATTCCTAAAGATCAGAGGGCTAAGCTAGCCCAGTTCTGTAATGTTCCGTTGGATAACGTTATTGAATGTAAAGATCTGGAAACCATTTACGAAGTGCCGATGTATCTTCAGAAGCAGAATTTTGATGATGTGGTCCTTAAAGAACTGGATCTTAAAAGTGATAAGGACGCAGACCTTAAAGAATGGAAAACTTTCCTGAAGAAATTCCAGAACCCTAAAAAATCGGTGGAAATCGCTTTGGTTGGAAAATATGTTTCCCTGCAGGATTCCTATATCTCAATTGCTGAAGCTTTCAAACATGCCGGTGCTGATCTTGAAACGGAAGTGAAAATCAGATGGGTATACAGTGGAGATCTTACGAAAGAAAACATAAAAGAAACGCTTGCCGGAGTAAATGGTATCCTTGTTGCTCCCGGATTCGGGGACAGAGGGATTGAAGGCAAAGTGCTTACCGCCCAGTATGCCAGGGAAAATAAAGTTCCGATGCTGGGAATCTGTCTGGGAATGCAGATCATGACCATCGAGTTTGCCCGAAATGTTTTAGGATATTCCAAGGCCAACTCCATGGAATTCGATACTTCAACCGAGCATCCTGTCATTTCATTAATGGAAGAGCAGAAAAATGTAGTGGATAAAGGAGGAACGATGCGTTTAGGCGCATGGAGATGTTCTTTAAAGAACGGTTCCAGGCTTAACGATATCTACGGCGCTAAAAATATTACGGAAAGACACCGTCACCGATACGAGTTCAACAGCGATTATATCGGGGAATTTGAGAAGAACGGTTTCCAGGCTACCGGGACAAATCCTGAAACGGGACTGGTAGAAGCTTTGGAAATGCCGGATCATCCGTTCTATGTAGGGGTTCAGTATCACCCGGAATATAAGAGTACGGTGTATACACCGCATCCTTTGTTCATAGCTTTTGTAAAAGCATGTACCCAGAAATAAAGTAATTGAAAATTACAGACGTCATATGAAACTCAGGCTGAGAATAATCAGCCTGAGTTTATTATATAGTAATATATTAAAGGATAGAGTTTTGATAAAAAAACAGTATTTTTGTCGACTCAAAATATACATCGCATATACATACACGGGATGTATTTAAGTTTTAAAAATTTTAATTAAAATAAAATGCAACAGAACAACGGACTCGATAAAAGTCAGATTATCAGTTTTGCGGTTTTATGTGTGGTTCTTTTCGGATTCATGTTTTATTTCCAGAACAGACAGTCGAAAGAGGATCAGATGAAAGCTGAGCAACAGAAGACCGAGCAGGTGAAGAATGCCGTAAAACCCACTCAGGCAAATAATATCAATCCTAATGTAACGCCGAATGCCATTCAGACTGCCAGCCTGGCGAATAATGCATTGAAGCTTGAATTCAATAGTCTGGGAGGGCAGGTTTCTAAAGTGGAGCTGGTAAAATATAAAGCATACGACCATAAGACAGATCAGGCCGATCTTCCGCTTTATCTGATCACCAAAAACAATTCGAACTACGGATTCCAGTTCAAAGATAGAACCGGAAAAACCATCAATACAAAAGATTTGGTTTTTGCTCCGGCAGTTAGCGGAAATGTTGCAACTTTGACGGCTAATTACAACGGGGCAACAATTCAGTTCGTTTATACCTTAAATAATAATCCGAAAGCTGAGCTTAAAGATCAGTATGCCGTAGATTTTAAAGTAAGAACACAGGGGCTTTCAAAAATTACTGCCGACAATAAAGCCGATTTCATCTGGGATTACAGTGTGCGGAATCTTGAAAAGGGTAGAGCGCAGGAACAATCTCACTCGGAGTTCTCTTATGCATTTAATAATTATAAAGATTATGACTATGACGGAAGAACCACGATGGATGAAGAAAAGGAGACCCTGAACTGGATTGGCGTTAAGCAACAGTTCTTTGCATCCGTGATCGAATCCAAAACCGGATTTACCCAAAGCAAAGGAAATCAGGAAGCCGTAGAAGAAGGCGAATACCTGAAGAAATTAAACTATGAAGGTTTTGTTCAGATGACAGGCAGCGAACTGAATCAGGATTTCACCTGGTATTTTATGCCGCTGGATCTACCGTTGTTAAAATCCTATGACAAAAACTTCGACGAGATCCTTCCACTGGGTTGGGCATTTATCGGCTGGATGAACAGAGGATTCTTTATTCCGATCTATAACTTCATTGCCTCTTGGGGATTAACGGCAGGCTGGGCCATTTTCTTATTAACGATTTTAGTTAAATTGATTTTGTCGCCGATCATGTATAAGCAGCATAAGCTAAGTGCGATGATGAGGGTGATCCGTCCGGAAATTGATGAGGTAAATGCCAAATTCAAGGATGCCGATCCTATGAAAAAGCAACAGGCTACGATGGAAGTGTACCGAAAGGCTGGTGTCAATCAAATGGCAGGATGTCTTCCGGCATTGGTTCAGATTCCAATCTTTTATGCCTTATTCCGTTTCTTCCCGAATTTTATTGATTTGAGAGGTAAAGGATTCTGGTTTGCCAAAGATTTAACAGCCTATGACGATCTGATTAAATTACCTTTTAAAATTCCTTTCCTTGGAGACCACTTAAGTATTTTTGCTTTGGCCTGTACGGTAGTGATTTTAATTTATACGGTAATGACTTCAGGAAACATGCAGCAACCGCAACAGGAAGGTATGCCGAACATGAAAGTACTGATGTATATCTTCCCGATTACATTCCTGTTCTTCCTGAACACGTCTGCGTCCGGTCTTTCATGGTATTATTTCGTATCGAATGCCATCAATATCCTGATTATACTTGTTATTAAATATGTCATTCTGGATGAAAAGAAAATCCACGCACAGATTCAGGCAAACAAAGAAAAGCCGAAATCTGAAGGAAAATTCCAGAAAAAAATGCGCGAAATGATGGAAAAAGCTCAACAGCAGCAAGCCTATCAGGAACAACAGAAAAATAAAAAGAAATAAATTCTATTTCCATTAAATACAAAAAGAGAAGCAATATGCTTCTCTTTTTGTATATATCAAGGTATATAAATTTGTAAGTTTAGTCGTACTTCAGCCTGAAGGACTGCCGGTGATATTTGGTAGGACCGAATTTTATCAGCGCTTCCTGATGCTTTTTAGTAGCATATCCAAAATTGGTATTCCATCCATACTCAGGATGCTCATCGTGAAGCTGAATCATCAATTGATCTCTGTAATTTTTTGCTAAAATAGAAGCCGCAGCAATAGACAATACTTTTGAATCACCTTTGATGATGCATTCATGGGGGATGAAATTATACGGGTGAAACCTGTTTCCGTCAACCAGAATCAGTTCCGGCCTGATGGTTAACTTGTCAAGGGCCTGGTGCATTGCGTGAATGCTGGCATTCAAGATATTATGTTCATCTATAAATACCGGAGGAAGCTCTGCAATCGCATAATCTTTAACATGGTCTTTTATATAACCATCAAGATCCATCCTCGTCTTGAAATTCAGTTTTTTTGAATCATTAACCAAATTTTGATTAAAGCTTTCATCCAAAACCACTGCCGCCGCTACCACAGGACCACATAAACAGCCTCTTCCCACCTCATCACACCCCGCTTCCACATACAAAACCGACCATTTTTTTATTAAATCCATTAGCTAAAAATATTTGTAAAATTAAAGATTTTAAGCTAATTAAAAAACGATAAATATCTTTTTTGAAAAATGGTAAATAATGTGACATTCGTTAGAATTTTTAGGCGTCAAAATGTTAAAAAATTAATTTTTGTTAAATAAAATTATATGCTATGCATTGTATTTATTTGTTCAAAAGATCTGTGCTTTAATCATAAAATGCTATTAATTAATTATTTATGTTTGTTTAATAGTGAAATTATTTTAGTGATTATTTACTGAGATAAAATTGTATATATAGTTAATTTATTCAGGTTATATTGTTAACTTTTGGTTAAATATCATCTTGTTAACTAAATTTTGTGATTTTTTTATATCTATTGTTATTATTTATTCACTGTTTGTTGATTTTTTGTGATTTTCTTTTGTCTTTTTAAGAAAGTTTTACAAATTTGTAAACACAAAAATAATTTAATAATAATATGAAGAAACTAACAATGGGTGTACTCGCATCCGTACTGGCGTCGTCTTTAGCTATCGCACAAGCACAGCAGCAAAAGAGCGATACCGTAAGAACGCAGGATATCGAAGGCGTGGTAGTAACTGCATTAGGTATCAAAAGAGATAAAAAATCTTTAGGCTACGCATCTCAGGAAATAAAAGCAGATGCAATTACTAAAGGAACTACAAATACGGGGAATGTCGCTTCTCAGCTTTCTGGTAAAGTCGCTGGTCTTCAGGTAAACACTAATAATAACTTTGGAGGATCTTCAAATCTGGTTATTAGAGGATATAAATCTTTGAATGGTGGTGGTCCGTTAATTGTAATAGATGGTTCGCCTGTTAGCAACTCATCACTTTCAGGACAATATGACTATGGTAACTTCTTATCAGATATAAATCAGGAAGATATCGAATCTATCAACGTATTAAAAGGTGCAGCGGCATCTGCTTTGTATGGTGAAAGAGGGCTTAATGGAGTTATTGTAATCACAACAAAAACAGGAAGGGGCAAAGATGATAAAAGATGGGGAATTACATTAAATTCAGGAGTTAGTGTTGGTATAATAGATAAATCCACTTTTCCTAAATATCAGAATCAGTACGGAGGTGGATATGGTAATTATTTCAATGAGGATGGATATACGAACTTCAGTGATGATGCATCTTTCGGACCAAAATATGATGGAAGCTTAGTATATACATGGGAGTCTTTCGATCCGACATCACCACTTTATGGAAAGCAAAGTCCATATGTTGCTGCAAAACATACTCCTATAGACTTTTTTGAAACTGCTTCTACTTATACAAATACAATTTCATTACAGAAAGCATCTGAAAAAAGCAGCATACTTTTAAATTATACTAATCAGTTGATGAGTGGTATATTGCCTAATTCGGATCTGAGAAAGAATACGCTTTCAGCGAAATTTAATTTCGACCTTACAGATAAGTTAACGGCTTCTGTATACTCCAGTTTGACTTTACAGGATACAAAAGGTAGAAATGAAACCGGATATTCAGATAACCAGATGAGTTCTTTCAGACAATGGTGGAATGTAGACACTGACATTTATGCACTTAGAGATGCTTATAGAAGAACGGGGCAAAATGTTACCTGGAACTGGCATTCTAAAGATGATGTTACACCTTACTACTGGGATAATCCATATTTCCAGAGATATGAAAGTTATCAGTCAGATGATAGAACAAGAGTTTTCTCGTATGCTTCCCTTAATTATAAATTCACAAAGAAATTAGGATTAACCACCAAATTATCTTATGATTTACTGGATATGTTAATTGAAAACAGGCTAGCCGTGGGATCTGTACCAAGAGATTGGGGAGCATCTGGCAATCCAGTAGGTTCCGGATATTCCCGACAGAATGTAAGAAATACTGAAATTAACTTTGATGCATTTTTCAACTATGGTTTTGATATCACAGATGATTTAGATATTTCCGGTATCATCGGAGGAAACGTTAGAAGAAATACAAATTCAAATACTTATATTTCTACCGAGGGAGGATTAGTGATTCCTAATTTATATTCTATAGCAAATTCGGCAGACAATATTAAACCAATGACCGAAAATTTTAACAGAATAGCAACGGTTGGAGGTTATGCTACGGCATCAGTAGGTTATAAGGATACTTATTTTATTGATGGTAACTATAGGATAGACCAGTCATCTACTCTTCCAAGAGATAATAATGCTTATGGTTATGGATCTGTTTCAGGATCTGTAGTCCTTTCAAACCTTATTAAAAAAGATTGGTTAAATTTTTGGAAAATCAGAGGTAACTATGCTGTCGTAGGTGGATCTACAACTGCTTATCAACTGCAGAACACGTATACTACATTAGGAATTTATGATGGTACTGTTCTTTATGATACCCCTAATACTTTGAAAAATAGCGAATTAAGACCTGAGCGCTCTAAGGAATATGAATTTGGTATGGAAGCGCAATTTTTCAAGAGAAGATTAGGATTTGATTTTGCATATTATAAATCAAAAACAATAGATCAGATTATCAGTTTACCTGTTTCCAATGCTACAGGCTACGGAGCATATGTATTTAATGCAGGTAGAATTGATAATGAAGGAATTGAAGCGGCATTAAATTTAACGCCAATTAAATCCAAAGATTTTTCATGGGATATCAATGCAAACTGGGCTAAAAACAGAAATACTGTAGTTGATTTGAATGGTGTGGATAACTATCAGTTAGGTTCTTATCAGGGCAATGTTACTTTAAATGCTTCAGTAGGACAAGCATTCGGTACTTTAGTAGGTACGGATTATGTATATAATGATAAAGGCGAAAGATTAGTAACCTCACCAAATGCTGCAGGTGTAGGAGGAGGTCTGTGGCAGAAGTCAAGTCCTAAAGTAATTGGTAATATCACCCCAGATTGGACAGGAGGTTTACGTAATACATTTAAATATAAAGGTGTTTCATTAAGCTTTCTAATAGATGTTCAGCATGGTGGGGATACTTTCTCCACAGACTTATGGTATGGTTACTCGGGAGGTTTATATGCTGATACTGTTTCTCCGGAATGGAGAAGCCCAAGTGGAGTTATTTTACCTGGAGTATATGCTAACGGAAATCCTAATACAACCGTTATCGGTGGTGTGAATGCTAGTGGAAATCCTGTATTAAACGGAAATAATTACTACAGCTATCAGCCTGAGGGATATACCAATGCACCAAACAGCCAGTTTATATATGATGCATCTTATGTAAAATTGAGAGAGGCAAGTATTTCCTATTCTTTATCAAAATCTGTTTTAGCCAATACAGCATTTGAGGATATCACTCTTTCATTGGTAGGAAGAAATCTTTGGATCATCCATAAAAATCTACCCTACGGTGATCCTGAAGCCGGTGTCGGAGGGGGATTAAGATCTAGAGGTAACTCAATTGGTATATTACCAACGACACGAGAAATAGGCTTCAATGTTAATATTAAATTTTAATCAAGTACCAAAATGAAAAATATAATAAAAATATTAGGTATCGCTTCACTGGCTTTAGTAAGTATTACTTCCTGTGAAAGAGATATTACAACACTCAATGTAGATCCTAAAAACCCAAATGTCGTTCCGACTGAGAATTTACTCTCTACCGTTTCATATTATATGACCAGTGCTCATGTTTCTGCCAGTGTAAATGAAAATATAACACGTTTTTTTACTCAGCAATGGACAGAGACAACCTATACGAGTGAAACTAATTACTATTTTGAGCAGAGAAATCAAAATCAATTCTTTTTTAATAATACTTACAGAGAGGTATTAGGACCTTTGGATAAAGCAAAACAGTTTCTTGAGACTGAAAAAGAAAGTACAACTTATAGTATTTCAGACCAGAATAAGATTAAAGCAAACAAGAGAGCTATATTAGAAATACTTTCTATCTATGGCTGGATGAGCTTAGTTGACAGTTTTGGTGATGTTCCCTACAGCCAGGCTCTTAAAACTGAAAATGGTAATGTTATTTTACAACCTGCTTACGATGATGCGCAGACAATTTATAATGATCTCTTAAATAGACTGGATGCCGTAAATTCAAGTATTTCGACTAATCTGCCAAGTTATGATAAAGACCCTTTCTATGGAGGAGATATGTCCAAATGGTTGAAAGTTTCAAACACGATAAAACTTCAAATGGGCTTGAACCTGGCTGATGTAAATAATGCTAGGGCAAAGAGCTTAGTAGAATCAGCTGTTACATCTGGCGTAATCACAAGTCAAAGTGATAATTTCCAATTTATTTTTGATAATGCATTATTCCCTAATCCGGTATATTTGAATTTAGTAGCCAATGGAAGAAATGACTTTTTGCCTTCAAATGTCTTTGTAAATTTCATGAAAGCAAATAATGACCCTAGAGTTCCAAAGTACTTTACATTAGCACCTGATGGAACTTATAAAGGTGGAATTTATGGATTGCTAAATACATATGCTAATTTCTCGAAAATTACAGATAGGATAAAAGGCGCAACTGTACCGGGACAAATATTTGATGAAGTTTCCGTAAAATTCATGTTAGCTGAAGCTGCTGGAAGAGGATATAATGTTGGTACTTCTGCAAATCTATTGTATCAGCAGGCTGTTACTGCTTCTATGCAAGATTGGGATGTAGCGGCATCTGATATTACAACTTTCTTAGCTAGCCATCCTTATGATGCGACAAACTGGAAGAAATCTATTGGTGAGGCTGCTTGGATTGCCATGTATAACAGAGGATTTGAAGCATGGTATTTTTGGAGAAGATTGGATTACCCTGTGTTAAATAATGCACCTACTGCTGAATTTGGTCTAGTTAGAAGAATGCCATATCCAATAGGTGAAAAAAATAATAATGCTGCAAATGTAAATAATGCATCATCAAAAATTCCTGGAGGTGACATTTATAGTTCAAGAGTTTTCTGGGATAAAAATTAATTTCTCAAGCAAATTTTAATATTTCAACATTCATATTACACCGCCTTCGGGCGGTTTTTTTATTTCCGTATATTTGCAGTTTAAATAGAAGAATAGAGATGTTCTTTTAAAAATAACAGATAATGAATATTAAAAAGATAATAGAAGAGAAACTTTCGGAGGTTATTTTAAATGTCTTTCAGCTCAAAGACATTCAGCTGGAAGTTCAGGAAAATAAGACGGAATTTGAGGGGGATTTTACCATTGTGACTTTTCCGTTGGTGAAGCAGCTGAAAAAGAATCCTGAAAGCATTGGAGTAGAGTTGGGAGATGCTTTGACGCAACAAACCGAACTCTTGGAAAGTTTTAATGTAGTAAAAGGTTTTCTTAACGTTAAAATTAAAAATCAGTTTTTTGTAGATAATTTTAAGGGGGTTGCAGAAGATTTCGATACGGTAGAAAAGAAAAATTCTACGGTGATGATTGAATATTCTTCCCCAAATACCAATAAGCCGCTGCACTTGGGCCACGTCCGAAACAATTTATTGGGTTTTTCCGTGGCTGCGATCTTAAAAGAGGCAGGATATGAAGTAATCAAAACCCAGATCATCAACGACCGGGGGATTCATATTTGCAAGTCGATGCTGGCCTGGGAAAAATTTGGTAAAGGCGAAACACCTGATGCAACGGAAACAAAAGGGGATAAATTTGTTGGGAATTATTACGTCAAGTTTGATCAGGAATATAAAAAGGAAATTTCGGAACTGCTAGCTCAGGGAATGAACGAAGAGCAGGCGAAAAAAGAAGCTCCATTGATGAAAGAAGCCCAGAAAATGCTTCTGGATTGGGAAAACGGTGACGAACACGTAAGAAATCTGTGGAGCGAAATGAATTCCTGGGTCTATAAAGGATTCAACGAAACCTACAGCAGATTGGGTGTTGATTTTGATCAGGTGCAATATGAAAGCAATACCTACATCTTAGGAAAAGATCTGATTCAGGAAGGCTTGGAGAAAGGGGTATTGTACCAGAAAGAAGACGGTTCGGTTTGGTGTGATCTTACCGATGAAGGACTGGACCAGAAATTATTGCTGCGTTCGGACGGAACTTCGGTGTACATGACGCAGGATCTGGGGACGGCTGTCGAACGTTTCAAGCAGAATGATATTCAGAAACTGATTTATACCGTTGGAAACGAGCAGGACTATCACTTCCAGGTACTGTTTAAGATCTTAGGGAAATTAGGATATGCCTGGGCAGATCAGTTGTACCATCTGTCTTACGGAATGGTGGAATTACCGAACGGAAAAATGAAGTCCCGTGAAGGAACGGTTGTAGATGCTGACGAGCTGATGCAGGAAATGTATGAAGCTGCAAAAACAAAGACCATCGAATTGGGAAAACTGGAAGGGCTTACGGAAGATGAAAAAGGAGTTTCCTACGAAATTATCGGTCAGGCTGCTTTGAAGTATTTCATGCTGAAAGTAGATCCTAAGAAAAAAATGTTGTTCAATCCGGAAGAGAGTATCGACTTTAACGGAAATACAGGTCCTTTTATTCTTTATACTTATGCCAGAATCCAGTCTTTGTTGGGTAAAGCGGATTACCAGCACACAGATATTGCTGATGTTGAGTTGAATACTCAGGAGAAGGAACTGGTAATGCTGTTGGCCAATTACAAACCTACAGTTTCAAAAGCGGCAGAACTGTTAAGTCCGGCCCTGATTGCGAATTATCTGTATGACTTGGTGAAAGCTTATAATTCTTTCTATCAGAGCAATCCGGTTTTGAAAGTGGAAGATGAGAAGATAAAGCAGATCCGGTTGAATCTATCAGACCTCACCGCGAAAACCATCAGAAAATCTTTAGGTTTACTGGGTATACAAACCGTAAACCGAATGTAAAAACAAAACCTTCAGAACTCCTGAAGGTTTTTTTATTCTTTACTATGAGTTCAATTAGGATTGAGTTGAAATGTTAACTAAAAACTTCCATCCTCCAGCTCCCATCTTCGAACGTAAGCTATACTTTTTCTTCTTCCTTTCTCTCTCTCAAACTGTCTTCATATAATTTGGCATCGCTCCATCTGGCATGCTGTGAGGGAATGATCGTAAAACCTTTACGGTATGCATACACTTTGGTATATTCGGCACCGAAGAAAACGAGCATGCAGGAATAATTAATCCACATCATCACTAAGATGATCGTCCCGGCGGCTCCGAAAGCTGAGGTCGGTTGTGCTTTACTGAAATAAAGGCTTAAAAGAAATTTCCCCAAGGTAAATAAGACTGCCGTCAAAAATGCACCGTTCCACACCGGTTTCCATCGTATCCTGACATCCGGGAAAAATTTAAACATCAAAGCAAACAGCAGCATGGTAATCAGAAATCCCACACTAAAGTTGATGAACTGTACCAAAATATAAGTTTCCAGGCCAAAATAAGCCGTAATCCAGTCATTGAAAATACTGATAACTGAAGAAAGCAGCATGGTAATCATTAATAAAAATCCGATAATCAGAATCAGTCCCAATGAGTTGGCCCGGTCAATCAGAAATTTGACAAAAGCTTTTTTAGGAGCGGCTTTCACTTCCCAAAGATTATTGAGGGAATGCTGAAGCTGAAAAAACAGGGTCGTAGAACCGAAAACCAGCGAACCCACCCCGATGATTTTCATAATGATATTTTCTTTATCGATTAAAGCGCCGGCAATCATATCCTGTATGCTTTTGGCAACATCCTGGCCCATAATCCCGCTGATCTGATTGCTGATTTCCCCACGGATCGCCTCTTCCCCAAAAAAATGCCCGGCAATCCAGATAATGATAATCAGCAGTCCCGGAATAGAAAAAATGGCATAATAGGCCAGGCTTGCAGAATCATTGGAAGCCGAGGAATTATTCCACTGGGTAAAGGTTTCCTTCAGTGTTTCCCAGAAAAATTGAATACGTTTCATCATTTTGTTATCATTTACATTAGAAAGGGTAGCCGATGGCAATATTTAAGATCAGATTGTCTTTCCGCCAGCTAGAATCTCCGAAATTAATTCTGTCGAAAGCCCACCGGTCGCCTTTTTCATAATAAGGAACCCTCAGAGGCATCGCCAAGTCCAGACGTAAAATTAAAATTGAGAAATCAAGCCTTAAACCAACCCCGGCTCCTACAGCGATCTCGCTTAAAAAATCTTTGGAGAATTTTGCTCCCGGTCTGGTTATATCTTCATTCACTAACCAGACATTTCCGGCATCTGCAAAGACGGCAACATTCAGGAATTTATAAAGATTAGCACGATATTCCGCATTTAGTTCCAGCTTTACATCACCCGACTGATCGAAATAATAGCCTTCTTTAATCGTTCTCGGATCAAAACTTCCCGGGCCTAATGTCCTTGCACGGAAAGCCCGCACACTATTGCTTCCCCCGGAGAAAAACTGTCTGGAGAAAGGAATGTATTCCGAATTTCCGTAAGGATAGGCAACCCCTGCAATGGCTCTTGTGGCAAGAGATGTTTTTTCACCGAATTTATGATAAAACCGGAAGTCATTTTCAATTTTGGCAAACTGACTGAATGGAACGCCAAAAATACTCTTCTCCTTGTCTTTTTTTGCATTCGCGCCGGTTAAAAGACCTGTTAAATTACCTGCCAGATCCAAAGTTCCTTTATAATAGAACGTATTGGCTTTCGGAAGCATGGTATTCGTATACGTATAAGAATAGATCGGACCGAATATCAACTGTGGCTGGACCACTCTTCGTAAAGCATCATTAGTTGTTGAGATGGAATCATACAACGGAGTAATATTTGCCGGAGATACGTACGTGATATCAAAAATCTTCAGGTCATGTTCCTTTCTTGCATTCTCTTTCCATACGTATCCGAATGAACCGGTAAAAGTATTCAATGAATAATATTCCGTGCGGTTCTGGAATTCGTAACCTAACGAAATATTGGTTCTCGGTACAAAAGCACTGGAAGAATTAAACCGGAAAGGTGCTACGATCCTCGGAATGGAAAGCTGCGCATTGGCACCGGTTCTGAAAATATTCTTTGCATTCTCCGGTCCGCCGATCTGGAAATCGAAGGCACCATAGACGGAAGCTTTGAACTGTTCGGCACCACGGAAAAAATTCCGGTGGGTCCAGTTCAGATTCACTTCACTTCCCGCATAATTCGCAGAGTTGGTTCTTCCCAATGTCTCCAGACGGAGCGACTGAAGCTGTCTGGGAGTCAGGAGATAATAAGTATCAAACTTATGCTGTAAAGAATCCGAAACGATGAATTCATTTTTTACAAATTTAAAAACGCCTAAACTGATCAACCGGTTCAGCGTCAGGTTATGATTGGTCCGGTTATACAGGTCTCCCGTTTTGAAGTATAAAGCCCGGTCGAAAATTTTCGGTTTGAATTTATGCTCAGGATCGATTACATAAATGTCGTTATGACGGTATTTTTCCAGCGAATCCGTATTCATCGGCACACTGTATTTTCCATCCTTTACATCCTGGATGTTATAATTCGGAAAAACAATCACTTTGTCAATGCTGAATTGTTCCGTTGAAATATCAGGGGTGTTGTCCTTCAGTTTGACATTCAGCTCAACTTTATGGTTTTTGCTGACGGTACTGTCGGCCTGCACGATAATATTATCCGGATGGAAGTAGTAGAATCCTCTTTCTTTTAAACGGTTATCGATCCGTTCCCGTTCAGATTTGATCACATCCAGATCAAAAGGATTGCCTCTTTTCAACAGTGTTCTGTCTGAAGTATTCCGGATTTCCTGATTCACCAAAGAAGAATCTTTCTGAAACTTTACGTCACTGATCAGGTATCTGGCTCCCGGTTTTACGGTGTAAATAACTTTTGCTTTCCTGTTTTTAGAAATGGTATCGTACGTTGCCTGTGCATTGAAATACCCTTTGTTCTCAGAATAATTAACAATAATATCTTTATTGAATTCGCGGTCTACATCGCCCAGCAAAACAGGTTTTTCTCCCACTTTATATTTTAGCCAGTAATTGAAGCCTTTTTCCTTTTTCGGTTCTTTGGCAATATTGTAAAAATAGAGTTTGGGCCTTAATCCTAAAAATGATGAGTTCGGTTTAGGAGTAAGGTTGGCCTCAAGGGCACTCTGAAGATCCTTCTTTTCTTTTTTGGGAAGGGTATCGTTTTCAATCTTTACTTCCGCTCCGGTGTACAGCATCTGTCCTTCCTTCAGAAACCTCGTATTGCTGCAGGAAAGCGCAACGGAAGCCATTCCGAAAGTCAGTAAATATCTGAAATAAGTATGATAATTTTTGTCCATTATTTAAATTCTACAACCTGGTTTTGCTTATTTTTTTTCTCTTCCTTCTGCCTGTTGTTTTTCGATCTTTGGAAGATCTCCCGAAATTTGTCGTAATCCAGCGTGATGATGAATCCTAATCCGGTTTCCACGATCTGTCCCTGAAGAGCCACCTGGTATTCGTTCTTACGGTAGGCACGGAGCATATATCTTTCGTCACGGGAAAGGCTGTAATCTACCGTTACATCACCCGCAATATTGGTCATATTTTCATTCTGGCGGGCATCTCCTTCAAGGGCAAAATTACTTCCTACCGACACTTTCAGACGGTCATTCAGCAATTTTTTGCTAAGCCCGACATTCAGGTCGGTTCTCGTATTTTTATTTCCGGTGGAATAATCCTCGGAAGATTCAAGGTCAAAATTAAGATCAACGCCTTTGATCAGATCGGAGGCCAGATTATTAAGCTGCTGCGAAAGGATCTTGCTCACACTCTGGCGGGCCAACATCTCCCCGGAGGTTCCGGCTCCGGACTGGAATGGGTTTTCACCGACAAACCGGTTCAGAAGAAGGAGGGCAAAAACCTGTTTGTTCATTTCGGATTCCTGGGTCCTCAGCTGTGATAATTTCTGATCAACAATATCCGTTACATTGGAAGAAACCGCATTGTTTTTCTCATCGGTGGTAATATCAAAAGTAATCACCGGCTTCAGCAGTTCCCCTTTCATGATCAGCAAGGTGTTGAAAGGAATTCTTTGCTTAAACTGGTTTAAAGTAGAGGCAGATTCCCCGCTGATTTGCTGTTCCACAAGATCGATCGGCGCAGTCTCAGTTTTATAGACGGCGGTAATATCCAGATTTGCAGTGGTGGGTTCGCCGGTCCAGGTAATCGTACTGCCTTTCTGGATGTCGAACTTACGTTTCAGGACACTTACCGTCATTTCGTAGCTTCCGGATTCCACTTCATACACCCCGACCAGCGTGGTTTTCCCTGAAGGATCCACACCGCCCGTTAATTCGGCTTCACCCTGAAGTTTTACGAAATCCCCATTGGCTTTATCGATCAGTAAAGACAGTTTCGCTTCTTTGCTGAGCTCGATATTCACGTTGACATCCATTCCTTTCATTCGGGTTTGCGAACTGATAGAATCGGCCTTGATGGTTTTGTTTAAAGCCACCTGATCCTGGTCGATGAATTCCACAATGCCTTCTCTTTCCTGCAGGGTAGGTGAGGATTGCGGAAGAACAAACGTAAAATCCGTATCGTCTGTCACCGCCAGTCTTCCGTCCACTTTTGGCAAATCCAGGTTTCCTCTGATCCTTAAACCGGCATCGATAGACAGTACCCCATACATAAGGGCTTCATTCGATTTTTCGGAATTGACCACCTTGAAATCTTTTGCATTCAGGTCCAGGTTGAAAGCAAAATCCCTGTAGGTCTGCGTTAAGACCTGTCCGTCGATATTCAGAGAATTTCCGTCTTTGTCATTGATTTTAAAATCATTAAATTCAATCCCGCGGCTGGTAAAATCAATTTCATCGTTCAGTTTCCTGAAATCACTTCCTGTCTTGGCAATTTCAAGACCCGCATCATTAAATTTAACCTTACCTAAAATATTCGGTTGAGCAGTTGTTCCTGTGATTTTTAAATTTCCGGAAATATAACCTTCGGTATTGGTAATCGCGTTCATCGAGAATCCCTGTACGGATTTCATCTGAAGCTGGTTGATCGCCATATTCAGGTCAAAAGTGCTGGAAGAAGTATTGTAATCGCCGAGGATTTTTACATCGTTGTTGTTTCCTGAAAGCACGATATTGGCATTAAGAAGATTCGGCGAAGTATTGTTCACTTTTACGGCAAGATTTCCGACGGCATTTCCGTAAACGATAAGATCCGAAATATTTAAATCCGAAGTAAAGGTCATTTTCTTGGTTAAATCTCTCAACTGTGCGGTTCCGTTGATGGTTCCTCTGGCTAAGACCGTGTCTTTTTTGATAAGCTCCGTAATAGTTTCGATCTTGAAATCTTTTAATGAAACATTCAGCGGTGCATTCGCGGTTTGGCTTTCCGATTGTAATGAGATTTCACTTCCGGCATTGGAGAGCCTGAAATTATCTGCCAGGATTCCGTTTTTACCGATCTGGATCCTGTTGTTTTCGGCGACGGTCCAGTCGGTGTAATTTAATTTTAAGCCATTCGGGTTTAATGAAATTTCGGTAATGTCATTCAGTGATCTCGCGTTTCCTGCGATCAGAAACTGGGTTACGTCTTTATCATCTTTGGTTGTAATATTGTAATTGATGGTGTTGTTGGCAACATCACCGGCAATTCCTATTTTGTTCAAAGCAAAGCTTGAGCTTTTCAGTCCGCCGACATACAGGTTGTACTGCAAAGCCTGATTTTCGTTGGTCACTTTAAGGGTTGCATTTTCAATAGAATTTTCACCGTAGAGTACCTGCGGGATCTGCCCGTCGATTTCTATTTTCTGGGAATCGGCATCGTAATTTCCGTTAAGGTTGATGGTTTCAAAACTTTTCAGCTCCGGAACAAACTTCCGGATCAGATCGTCATTTTTAATTTTTGCATTAAAAGTAAAGAACTGTCCGCCCTGGATCTTCTGCATTTTTCCAGGCTTCTGGAACTGGTAATACTGATTAACCGTGTTCGATAATGCTCCGAAAATCTGGGTCAGCTTATATTTCCCTCTCAGTTCCACATCGGCAATTTGCGAATTAAGAACGATATTGGTGGAGTCGTTGGTAGAAGAGGCTTTCAGATTAACTTCCTGGATTGGATAAATTTCTTTGGTATCTGAGAAAGCAAAATCTTTTAAATTCAGATAGCCGTTCAGGTTATCCGGATCCAGATTCCTGAAATCCCCGTCGATTTTCCCGGCAAGAATCATCGGGTCTTTATAGAATCCTAATTTGTTTAAATCTAATTTATTGATATGTCCATTAATTTTTACGGTAGGATTTTTCTCATTGTAAACCCCGGAAGCCGTTAAAAATAAATTGGCGTTCGGGTCTTTTGAATTTAAAACGACGTCATATGCGCCTCTTCTTATTTTTCCGGTCAGGTTCATGTTCTGATAACGGTACCTTTTATACACGGCAGAGGCTACATTTCCTCTCAGATCAGCGTTGGCATTTTTGAAATCAAAACTTTCCCCTTTGGCATAAATCTGTGCAGAGATAGGCCCGATGTCTTTATTCTGAATGATTTTTCCGATCTGCAATCCCTGAAGATTGGCTTTTATGGTATACAGTTCCCTGTTTTTTCTCCGCATATCCAGGTTGGCATCCACAGAGGCATTTCCAAGGGTAGAGTAAAGGTTCAGATTGGCGTTTACTACTTTGGTAGTCCCTTTGGCAGTCCCTTTAATGCTCATCTGGGAAGGCAGGGAAATATTGGAAGGAATGGTGTTTTTAGGAACGAGGTTAAAAATGGTCTTGGCGGAGGAAGACAATTCGGCGATCCTTAAATCATAATACAGATTGTTGGGATTCATTGCATTTTTTACCCTTCCTGAAGCCGCAACCCTTAATTGATCCAGTCCGGAGACTTTAAGTTTATTAATGAGCAGATCATTTACGCTTCCTTTTACATTGGCATCCACATTCACGATGGCATTCGGGTATTTATTAAATGGAGCCGTATTTCTTAAAGTCGGAACAAGGTTGAGGATGTCGGAGAACCCGATTTTGGAATCTTCGATATTGGCAGAAATCTGTACGCCACCTAAGTTGGAGCTAAGCTGTTCAATGGAATTGTAATTTAACACCACCTCATCACGCAAAATGGTTTTCGGGGTTTGAAGGTAAAGGTCTTTCAGATAGGCTTCTTTCTGATTGTAAACAAAATCGGTATTGAACTTCTGAATATTTAATCCTCTGGCTTCCTGGATTTCCGCTGAATTAACGCTTCCGGCGAAGGTGTTGTCCTGCATTTTAAAATCCTCTACCTCTATATTCAATTTGGAAAAATTCAGGTGGTTGAAATCCATTCCCTGTCGTGTCGGGGCAATGGCGGTATTGTTGTAAGCGACTTTCACATCGTTCAGCACCAGCTTTCCAAGCAGTAAGGCCAAAGCTTTCTGCTGTCCTGCGGTTTTTGAAGTTTCAGGCTGTTCGGTGTCTTTCGAATTGGCATCTTTAGCAGGAAGATACAGGTTGGCGTTGATGTCCGCTCCTGAAAGGATCACATTACCGACATCATAAGCATTGTTCTGCAGATCAAGCTTGTTGACTTTCGTGCTGAGCTCTTTAAACAGGACTTTCGCGAATGTTTTGGTATTGTCGTCTCCGTAATCGATGTTGAAGTTCGTCAGTTTAATTCCTCTGAGACCAAGCTGCATCGGCTTTTTATTGTTCAGGGAATCCACCTTCTTTTCAACTTTATCGGAAACTTCTTCGATGAGATCCTGTTTCAGCTTCAGCTTTAATCCGTCCAGATTGATATCGTTGACGGCATATTTGTTATTCTGAAGGTCGAAAGTCTGTACCCGGGTATCAAAGGATTTGAAATACACCTGGATGTCATTCCGCGACTGCTGGTCGTTAAAGGTAACCCCGATATCTTTTAATTTAATTTTATCCAAAGAAATGATGAAAGGTTTCGATGTGCTCTCTTCTTTGTCTGTAGTAGCAAAAGCATCAAGAATGTAATCAAAATTAAAGGTGCCGTCTGGTTTTCTAACTACATTAGCCCTTGCGCCTTCCAGGTCTACCGAAGTAATGTCTGCCGTGGAACTGAGAAGCTTCGTCATATTCAGGCCGACATCCAGCTTTCTTACCGCTAAAAGGGTATCGATGTTCTGGCCTTTCAGATAAAGGTTTTCCATGATAAGGCTGTTCGGAAATCCGATGTAGACCCTTTCCAGGCTGACCTTGGTTTTGATCTTCTTTTCCAGATACACCACCAGCTTGTCTTTAACAAAATTCTGAACGGCCGGAAGTCTTAAGCTGAGGATAAGTAACGTAAAAAATACCAAAATGGATATAATGGTAATGGCAAAACGCTTGAAGAGTTTTCGGGTGTTGATTTTCAGTTTCAAAGTGTGATTGGGTTTAAACAAATATAATAATACTTTCTGTACTGTTTAAATGTTATGGTACCCATTGGGAATACAAAAATCCTGCCTTGACTGCCTGCTAATGGAATTTAGTTTAGTTAATTATCAAGTGAATCAGTTGATGGAGGCAGTCAAAGCATGGATTTGGTTTAAAAAGCCCTCTTTTTTAATCATTTTTTTCTGTTGAAAAGGTTGAGTAAAATGAAGTTTAATTTAAGAAGAGGGCATGGCATGGTTTATATGTTGAGATAAAAATGTTTTAATCGTTTCCGTTTTCCCACTTCACGTCTTCTCCCTGCGGTGCGGCACCGCCCTGTGCTACGGTAACAGGAGGGTTTTCCTGGTTAATGTGGTAAATGTAAGCGGCAATTTTTTCGGCATCCCTTCCGGTGATGGTTCCTTCCTTAATCATAGGACGCATCGCCGGGTTGTTGGGCGAACCGTTTTCCAGCATCCAGATCACGTTTTTGAACAGGCTTTTTTGCTTGACGTTGATCCAGTGGGTATCGGTTAAGTTCGGTCCGATCCCGCCTTTCGCGTTTTCGCCGTGGCAGGTAACACAATTGGTTTTAAACAGTTCCTGGCCTTCTGCGATATTGTCTGCACTGTATTTAGCATTTTCCAACGTTACCTGCGGAGCTGTTTTTTCAAATTCCGCGATGGAAGCCAGCATCATTTTGGTATCGCTGTTGAGCTCGGCATCCGGATGCGCATAATCGGTAAAGGCAAAAGCCGTAAGATACACCACGCAGAAGATACACCCGAAATAAAACAGGCCGATCCACCATTTGGGAAGCGAATTGTCAAGCTCCGTAATGCCATCGAAACCGTGGTCGATAAGGATGTCTTTTTCCTCCGTCGCCGACTGTTTCCTGAAAGCGGAATTCCACAGTTTCTGAAAATAGGGCGTGTTGTTACTTTTTATAAATTCTGCTTTTTCTTCGTCCGACAGTTGCTTAAATTTTTCGTTCTCAATTAAATCCCCGATGGAATTCATAATGAGAAGAAGGATAATTGCCACCAGCATCAGCCCCCAGAAAAAAGGTGAAGAAAAATATCCCGAATCGGGTGCGAACATTTCAAAAGCCATGATCGCCAGACCTATCGTAACGAGGATATAGATGGAAATGGGTGTTCTTGTTTTCATGTTAATTCATTTAAAATTATTCAGCACTGGCGGTTTTGATCTGGGTGGTTTTGATGTCGGTCCCTAGTCTTTGGAGGTAAGCGATCATCGCTACGATTTCCCTTTGCTCTAGGGGAACAAATGAAGTTCCTTTGGCGGCTTTATCTTTTTCGATCTGGTCTTTAACGTCTTTCGCTTCGGAATAAATTCTTTTCACGATACCGCTGGCCTGATTATTCGCCCACTGATCGGCAGAATCGATTTCCGCTTTGGTGTAAGGAACGTCGAAGTAGTTTTTCATCAGCTTCATTTTATTTACCGTCTGGGTTCGGTCCAGCGTATTGCTGATCAGCCATGGAAAACGCGGCATGATGGAACCGGCTGAGGTAATCCTCGGATTGTACATGTGTTTAAAGTGCCAGGAATCCGGGTTTCTTCCGCCTTCCCGCTGCAGATCCGGGCCGGTTCTTTTGGAACCCCAAAGGAAAGGACGGTCGTAAACAAATTCTCCTGCTTTGGAATATTGTCCGTTCTTCCCTTCAAACCGTACGATTTCATCACGGAACGGACGGATCATCTGCGAGTGGCAGGCGTTGCAGCCTTCGCGGATGTACAGGTCTCTTCCTTCCAGTTCCAGCGGTGAATATGTTTTTACAGCGGTAATCATCGGAACGCTCTGTTTTAAAGTCAGGGTCGGAATAATTTCCACCAGACCCCCGATCGCTACGGTAATGAACGCCAGGATGGCCATGATTTTCGGGGTTCTTTCGATCCATAAGTGAAGCCCTTCGCCTTCTTTCCTTCCAGAACCGATCTTGGCCAGTGCCGGAGCTTCCGCCGGTACGTTTTTCTGGAATGAACCTGCTTTAATGGTTTTAAAGACATTCACTGTCATCAAGATCGCCCCTGAAAGATAGAATAGACCTCCTAAAAACCGCAGTTTGTAGTAGGGAATGATCGCAGTAACGGTATCCAGCCAGTTTTTCCAAACCAGGGTTCCGTCCGGGTTGAACTGCTTCCACATCAGGCCCTGGGTGAATCCTGAAATGTACATCGGTACGGCATAGAAGATGATTCCCAGGGTTCCCAGCCAGAAATGCCAGTTGGCTAATTTTTTAGACCAGATTTCCGTTCTCCACATCACCGGAATCAAGTAGTAAACAATACCAAAGGCCATAAACCCGTTCCATCCCAAAGCGCCGATATGCACGTGGCCGATGACCCAGTCGGTGTAATGTCCGATTTTATTTAAAGATTTGGTGGCTAAAAGAGGACCTTCAAAAGTCGCCATCCCGTAACAGGTAACGGCTACCACGAAGAATTTAAGAATAGGATTTTCTCTTACTTTATCCCAGGCTCCCCTTAAGGTAAGAAGCCCGTTCAGCATACCGCCCCATGACGGTGCGATCAGCATAATGGAAAATCCGGTTCCCACCGCTTGGGCCCAGGCCGGAAGTGCGGTATACTGCAAATGGTGTGGTCCTGCCCAAAGGTAAACGAAGATCAGCGACCAGAAGTGGATGATGGATAATTTATAGGAAAACACAGGTCGGTCAGCGGCTTTCGGTAAGAAATAATACATTAAACCTAAAACCGGAGTCGTGAGTACAAACGCAACTGCATTATGGCCGTACCACCACTGTACCAGAGCATCTTTTGCTCCTGCATAAATGGAGTAGGATTTCCAGGTAGTAAACGACAGCGGAACTTCAAGGTTATTGAAAATATGAAGCATCGCCACGGCCAGCCAGGTTCCCATGTAGAACCAGATGGCGACGTATAAATGCCTTACCCTTCTTTTAGCAATCGTCCCGAACATATTGATTCCGAAGATGACCCATGAAACGGTAATTAAAATATCGATCGGCCATTCGTGCTCCGCATATTCTTTGGAGGTATTGATTCCCATCAGGAAAGTGATCACTACTGAAACAATCATGATCTGCCAGGTCCAGAAGTGGATCCATGATAACGTATCGCTGTATATTCTGGTTTTCAGCAGCCGCTGCATGCTGTAGTAGGCACCGCAGAAAAACGAGTTGCAGACAAAAGCGAAGATCACGGCGCTGGTGTGCAGCATCCTGATTCTTCCAAAGCCTAAAGCACCTTGGGTATTAATGAGGCCCTGGATATTTCCTGAGGTTAAGCTTTTAATGGTGGTGTCATCGGTTCCGAACAGAAACTCCGGAAGCTCGGGATAAAAAAGCATCAGGGCGGCGGTAAGTCCAAGTAAGAATCCTACCAGACCGAATGCGATGGTTGCATAGAGGAATGCTCTGACAATATTATTGTCATACTTAAATTGTTGCGTCTCCATAATTCCTATGTATTGTACTGAGGTGATATTTTGTTTAGAAAGCAGGAATTTTACGGTAAATTTTTAGCCCAAATCATCTGAAAACAGAAATATCATACAGTGTCGTAATGTTTTGACAAAGGTATTCACTAACTTTGTGGAAGTCTAATAGATATCCTTCTAAAATATACCGAAAACTACTAAAATGAAAGAGCTGAATATATGCGGGCAGAACATCAGGAAAATCCGGCGGAGCAGAGACCTTACGCAGGAATACATGGCTTTCGAAATGGGCATTTCCCAGAAAGCCTATTCGGATATTGAGAATTCCAAAGTGAAAATCAACCTGGAAATCCTGACTAAAATTTCTGATATTTTAGAAATCAAGCCTTCCGATATCTGCAGCATTTCCCATAAATGCGGCAACGATTTTGAAGACAAATACCACGACCTTGTTGCATACATGAAAAAAAACGGAATTGAAGTTCCGAAAGAGCTTTTGTAACGCCCTATAATTTATATTGTATATATTTTATTAACATCCTTTAACTTTTACCGGTTTTTCCTATCATAATAGTATCATTGATTTTTCATTTTCTGATGATTTATTTATTGAAGATAAATTCATATTTTCACCGACGATTAATTTAGACTATATGATAAGATTACTTTTACTATTTTGCTTTACGCTTCCTGTTTTGGCTTTATGCCAGAAAATCGGAATAAAAAAAGATCGGGTTCTTTACAACGAGAAGGAAGTGGCCGTTATAAAGTCGCCTTACCGGAACCATTACGAAGTGTACACCCTCGATGATAAAAAGGTTTTTGATCTCGACCTGAAAGGAGTGGCGCTGAGCGGACAGGAAATTTTATATTACCTGGATATGAAATCGGCGGACGGACGAACTACCCAGATCCCTTATGAAGTGCTCGTTACTTCCTTTAAAGTAGACCGTATTATTGCCCATCAGCTGGGCGTAAAATATAATTTCTTTACCGAGAAAGGATTAAACACGGAAGAGATCAACCGCTTTTTCGATGTGAAACGTGAAAACCTGGGCGACAAATACCTTCAGGCCAAAGCCGGAAGCATTGCTGCAGAGAACGACCGGCAGAGTACGCTGAGCAACATCCGCTCGATTTATAATCCCAGAATCGGTTCGAAAGGGGAGATCCTGGTGAATGACGGGTCTTATCCGGCAAAGATCATTGGCTATTCGTCGATGTTCAACTGCGGCTTCAGCTCTGCAAACCCTTGTCTGGAAGTGCGTGACCTGGACGGGATCCGGGTGGCTACTTTGTACCAGAGCAACCGGGGTATTAAAACCTATGTTGTAAAGACGTTCGATAACAATGAATTTACCTATCCTTCTCCACGGACTTATGCGCCTTCGGATTATGCTTTTATGAATGAGTTTGTTACTTATCTTTTCGCAGAAGGTTATACTTTGGGGCACCAGGCTTACCAGAAAAACCAGGAACTGCAGCAGGCCAAAATAAAAGATGCCGTAGACCGCAGCATCAACCTATATGATGTTCCGGGATATGTCGTGGACCGGTCCGGCAAAAAGACCGAAGGCCTGATTACCATCTGGTTTGAGCAGCTGGACACCGAAAGGACCGGGCAAAAGTTACCGGCGGAAGGCGCCGATCTGTTCGGCCAAAGGATGACGCTGAAAACCAGCCTGCCAAGAGGAGTGGGAACAAAGACGTACAACGCGGATTCGGGGATCCGTTTCTGTGTACCGTATAATGGTGGCGAAGACTGCTATTACGGACTGGATGTAAAAGGGGAACTGATGAAAAAGCTGCAAAATTACGGAGCGTTTCACGGCAACAACTATTATTTCTACCGTCTGGTGGCAAAAGAAAATAAAATCATGCTCCTTCAGGATCCGGTGGAACTTCAGAAATATGTGATCAAAACCGATATCCAGCCGAAAGGGCAGATGATCGATAACCGTTCCAGTGAAAAGCTATCCTTAAAACTGGCCGATTACCTGAAAGACTGCAAACCGGTTTCCGAAAGTTTAAAGAACGACAATCTGGATCTCAAAAACCAGGACAACCTGATCGGAATCATCACCGAATACAGCAAGTGTAAGAAATAAAGCGGATTAAAGTCTTACTCCAAGGCGGGGCAATCAAATTTCAATTTGATTGCCCCGCCTTTTTTATGCCCATGACAGAAATTTTTTTTAAATAAATTTTAATGCGACAAGTTTTGACGTTGTGCCCAAATACTTTTGTTTCGGAGATGACAAAGAGATAGCAAAATGAAGCGTATGAAATTTTTTAAAAATAAATTTTAATACGACGAGTTTTGACGTTGTGCCCAAATACTTTTGTTTCAGAAATGACAGAAGGGTAATAAATGAAGCGTATGAACTTTTTTAAAAATAAATTTTAATACGACGAGTTTTGACGTTGTGCCCAAATACTTTTGTTTCAGAAATGAAAAAGGGGTGGGGAAAATGCAGGGTATGAAATTTTTCAAAAATAAATTTTAATACGACAAGTTTTGACGCTGTGCCCAAATACTTTTGTTTCAGAAATGACAAAGCATTAAGAAACAGAAATTAAAATGCTTGTCAGACAAAAATTTTTAATAATCAATTGGCCGATTGATATTGTTTAACCAAAACTAATAAACCATGAAATAGATGATACCGACATCAAATTCCGACCACGGAATTTCTACAACAAGCAAGCTTTCCCGGAAAGCTATTCAAAAATTATTTAACACCAAAAATTAACACCAAATGCCACAAAATACGACACAGGCATCAATGCCCACCTCTTCAGACAGCAAAGGTCTGAATGTGCAGCCGGACCTTCTGCCGGAGTCTTTTTTCTTTATTGAGAAAAAGAATTTTACACAGGCACAGACTGACAAATTTGGGATCGTAGGAAATACTTTTAGGACAACATCCAGGATTACGTATACTGGAAAAATATTTACGATTTGTCAGGGGCAGGTACTTATCCAGCCCAATTCAGAAGATGCCAATAAGGTTAATGTTATTTTAAAACCTTTTAATCAGCCTATAAAAGGACTTGCAATTAAGTACTTTATATATAGAGGACTGAACAAATCGGATTTTTTTGACAGTAACCAGACGATCAATGCTAACAATTCGGGCGCCACCGGTTTCGTAAAACAGATCAGAGAAGATTTTCAGAAATTATATAATATGCTGAACATCACGGAGCCGACCCTCACTGCACAATATATTGGATATCCAGGAACTACACCGGAATATACACAGAATTCTAATCAACTTATTGATGATTTTTTCTTTAAAATTTCACAGGAAACTGCAGGAACTGCATCGGAAGCACGTAAACCCTATGAACTTCCAATGATCCCGAGAGGAACGCATTTAGGAACAGTGAATGGAAATATTGGTATCGATATCGTTTTAAATGAAGGCGATTATACGATTGAAAATGATCCGAATCCGTTTAAACTTGATTTAAATTTTGCCCGTTTAAACAACCATATTCTAAATCCGGATGCTGAACCCAATGCTTTTAAAAAGAAGCTGATCAAAGAAACAGCAACACAGTTTATTGATGTTGCCGCTTTTTACGGCCTTCATACGCATGGAAAGGGAAAACTGCATGCCAACAGTGGCGGACAAAATACGGTTTTGCAGACCAATGATGGAATTTATGATGCGATTAAAGATTTTGTAACAGCCAGAACAACATATTTGTATATTCAGGGCAGTAGACAAAGATCTTATAATTTTTACGGGAATTATAAAATAAATCCAGATAATCTACACAATATCAAAATTGGAACAAATGTAAGTAACCTTTCAGAAGAAATATTTGAAGAAGGATGGCCATTGCAAATAAAAGATAATATCCCTTCTCTAGCTTTAAAACTTATAACAGATGGAAAAGAAGCATCGGCTTTATATATAAAACAAGGATTATTAGATCAAGCTACGGCTAATGAAGATTATTTTATAAGAAGGAAGAATCTTCTGCAAGAAAATGTTAGTGATAGCGAATTTACTAAGCCTATTGTTTTTAATATTTCGAAAAATTCAACGGGCAATAATATAGCCTCATTTATTCAAATTATTTATGAAGGAAAAGTTTTGCCAATAGTAACGCAAGTCCCTTCCACAGACCCAAATGCTATGCCCGAGAATGTAATATGGTATTTAAAAGATATTGATGATATATTTGGTTTAATTAATGCAAAACCAAGAATTAAATCTTCAAATGAGGGAGTACATTACTTAATCGATCAAAATCTATTATTGATAGATTTTGATAATGAATCAAGTGGGAAAGATATTGCTACAGTAACCTCAAAAAGAGTAGAGGATTTAGTTTTGAAAGATGACTCAAATACGTTAAAAAGAGTTACTTATGAAACTTTACTAAATAATATTCGTCAGAATGTGAGTGGTTATTATCAGTCAAGGACTGCATACCAAGATAATAGTAATAGTGGAACGATAACTTACAGTGAAAAAATAAATAATTTTTATCGCCCAGAAAGTCCTTACTATCTTGAAAAGGTTATATATACTGATTCTGAAAGTAACATAATGACAGGACTATCATTAAAGCTAGAAGACGGAACATTAGCGAGTAAAAAGCTTTTAGGTATTACCGACATTGAAAATGAAAAATTAATTGAAATTATTGCTACTCATCAACTCAATAATCCTAAGTTTTATTTTAAAAATGAACTTTCAGATGAAACTATTTTTTATACCTCTGTAGAAAAAATACAATATAAAAAATATGATTTATCAGTCATTGGTGAAACACAAGAAGGGAAGCTTACAATTATAAGCCCAACCGAAAAAATTTATGTAACAACTACGGACAATATGGTTTTTTCTTCGGATGAATATGCGAAGTGGATGCCTTTAACATTGTTAATGAGTGATAGTAATATTTATGAGCAGATAAAATCATAAAAAATGGAAACAGCAGTATTAACAGTTAAATATGGAAGCCCTGTAAGGATAAAAGGTGTTTCACCTCAGATAAACGGAGCGGCTTACCAAATCTCACCTACAGGTTATAATATAAAAGGCGAATTGCTCACTTTTAAATATAAAGGTATTGATTACGTATATATGGGCGAGATCGATTTTGATGAATGGGATCGCAAACATAAACAATTTAAAACCGGATATTGTAAGAAGTCAGCATTTGAAAATTATAGAAAGTATAAAAATCAGATTGAGAATTTATTAAAGCCAGAGAATTGGTTTGAAGACTTTGAATTTGCAATTACAGGAGACTTATTTAAAAATAACAGGGTAGAACTTATTGGAGATCTCACTGATGGTTATAAAAAATATTACATTTTTGGTAATTATGAATTTAAGATTACTAATATAGATATTGATTTTAGGGATACAAAAGAATATCCTAAACAAAATTTAGATCAAAATAGTCCGAATTATTGTAAAATAATAAGAAATGATAAAGATCAAGAATTCTCTTATTCGAGTATAGAAGAAGGTAACTTTTTTACCAAAAACTTTAAAAATAAAATTGATACAATTGTAATATCACCATCAGCAAAAGAGGCATTATATGAAGGGATAATTAAAATTTGCTTTAGAATATATAAAATTTATACAGATGTATTAGAAACTATTTCAATTGAAAAAAAATCGGATATTTTAACTTTCATAAAAAATATTCCATCTGGTCAAGATGTGCATCAATATATTGATGGTGCGCAACCAATAACAACTAATTATTTTACAAAAACAGATAAGACGATTGCCCATTTATTAGTTGATTGGGGATTTAAAGATTTAGCAAATACTAAGGAATTGCCTTTGGAAGTAAATATAGATCAATTTTATGATGGCTTATATAAACCTTTCAATAATTATTATAATGCCTTAGTAAATTTCTACGAAAATCTTATCTATAAAGATGAGACAGTACTTTTCGATGCACCAACTTCTTTACCTTCAAGTTGGAATATAACAACATTAAGTAATCAAGATAAAAAAAGATTTGATTATCTAAGTATTGTATTGCCCTCAAGTGCTATATCTTTACTTAGCCCGGCAGAAAGATTAAATCTGATAAAAAATTATATTGGACTTAAGAGTATTTCTCGTGAAATAGAATCAAATATTCTAAAAATTATACATTCTTTTTATCTTTTCCCAGAAGATGGAGAGAAATTTTTAGACTTTCTTTTAGAAAGAAAAGATGGGAGAAGAAGCAATTTTGAAGCTCTATTTAATCTTTTTGATGATCATGACATTCAGCAAATATCACCAGTAGTAGGTTTTTTTGCGGAAGGTAAAAAAAACAGAAGAAACTTTATTTATGGATTATATAAAATCTGGAAAAAAAGTAAATATGATTTCAGATATATTCCGCCAAATGTGACTCCAACTTCAGAGGGTACAAATCCAAATGCTTTTTTTCAAACTTCGGATGGAGAAAAATATTATCAACCGGATGGAGATGAAAAAACTTTTGCTACTTTTGAGTTTGGCACAACAGATTTTCCACCACAATTTCCTGGAGATAGTCCTGGAATAGGTACGGCTAGACAGATTGAAAATAACTATTTTATTGATAAAAAGCTAGATAATGAAATTGTTCATATTACAAGAGTAATTACTAATAATTTTCGTACGGTAAATCAAGATGGTGTTTATATTGGAGATTTGGTAGGTAATCCAGAATCTTGGCCATCTGAGAAAGAACATATGTACTTGCATTTATATCAGCCTATCAATATGGTTGCATATAAAGATTATGATGATTTAAAAGATGTTCTTCCTCAGGATCCTATTATGCCAGCATTTGTTTATTATTATTGTGAAGAGTATGACAGGATTAAGGATATTAATGCCGCATGGTCATTAGCAATTGATGTTTCTACTGAAATAATATTGTTTTTTGTATCAGGTGGAGCAAGTGTTATTAAAGATTTAAAATATCTTAAGTATGTAATCGGAGTAGGTAAAGGACTTAGGGCAACAACAGCCACTCATGATGCTATATTGATTTTGAGAGGTGCAGAAGCAGGATTTGAAACAATTACAGTTACAGTATCAATGTGTTATTATGCTATGGAATATATAGCTACAACGAGTGATAGTGAAGCCGCGAAAGAATTGGCAAATTTATTCTTTTGGTTAACAATGCTTGGAGCAGGGGCAACGTTATACGCAAGAACAAAAGCAACGAAGGCGGCTGATAAAATATTATCTAATTCTGCACTTTACAATGCTATTCCAGATGAAGTAAAGCCCTTAATTTCAAAATTAGTTGGAGCAGAACAGGCAGCTGTTGCTGCTGTAAAAATTGATTTACAGACTAAATATCCGAATTTGCACACAAAAGTTATGGGTTTAAGTAATATTGGAGGTGTTGATTATCAGAAAATATTTCTTAAGGAATTTTCTAAAGCTAATCCGGCACTATTAAAGAAATTAGATAATTATCCTGTAGCGGTTGATAATTGGAAAACTTTATTTAATATGGCGGTAAAGGATAGAAAGGATATTGATATGATTACGAATCAATTACAGTATAATACTCTTTTGAAATTTTATATAGAACCTCCTCTGAGAAATATATTAGAGCCTCTTGAATACACAAAACGATGGTCTATATTAAATGATTCATATATAATAGGTGGTAATAATAGTATCACATTATTTAATGCTTTTAAAAGTGATCCTAATATTTTAGAAGGATGGATAAGATACCATCTTGATCCATATCTTACAGAAGGATTTAAAAAAATGGGAACATCAAGTGATGTATCGAAAATGATTAATATATCCAGAAGATATGGAAAAGTTTCAGATTATGGACTTGAGATGTTAAGAGCACATACTATCCCTGGGAAAAAGCCTAGGATAGAAACGGTTGAAATGAAGTTGAATAGATTATTAGATTTTCCAGAGGCAACACATCATATTGATATTTATAATAATAGACGGGTTGAACTTTCCCCACCTGATTTTTCTGATCCTGCAACAGGAAAGGCATATAGAATACATGAAACCGATAGCTTTATCGAATTAGAACTTACTATAGGAGGAAAGGTCAAACCACCTATAGGAAGACAAAATGGAGATGTTGTGATGATAGGAGGAGCATATCATAATAAAACACTAGATCCATTAGGGATAACATCCAAGCATGGTAGTCTATTACAATCTGGAAAATTAGACTATAATGACTGGCTCGGCGAATATGATGTCGTTGCAAATATTAGAGAAGGATTCTTAGGTTCTATAGGAGCACATTTCGAAAAAATTTCTAATCCGATTCAAAGCAAGGATGCCTTAGACGTCGTAGTGATAGATTACAAACATTTCGATGAGGTATCCATAGCCATAGGACAAACAAATAATTATCTTAGAGTAGTTATTGATCAATTTATTTCGTTAAATTTCAATCAATATAATAATAGTAATTATCGAATAAAATTAAATTATTAATTATGCCAGTTAGTAAAATTACATTTAAGCAAAATAAAGGGTTTTGGATAGAAGAAACCTTTATGCAATTAGTTTATCATTATATTCACGAAGAACTAATAAAACCCCAATATATTCTTACAAATAAGAATAGGCTATTAAAATCTACTAAAGATCGTATAAATGGTTATTTTATTGGATCAATGTCATTGGGTTGGAGAAACTTAATCGAAACTAATTCGGAAATCCAAACTATGACACAAGTTCTACAAAATACTAAAATTACGTTGAATAGTAAGGGAGAATATATTTCTGTAGGAGAACTTCAGAATATTTCAACTGAAGATGTAGAATTTAAGTTATATCTTTCAAACCCTTTTCCAACTTCAGGTCTTATCGAAATTTTAAATGCATTAATTCAAATGTTAAATGGTTCTTGGGCCCCTACAGATTATAATATGCAGATTGATTTTATTTAAAACGGTTAAAAAAATATTTATTAGAAAATTCTTTATATATATATTGATTAATAATTATTTATCATATTTAATGATCGGTCGATATTTTAATACTAAGAATTTATCTAAAATTAATTAAAGTTTTTGATATGTTCAGACATGAAATATATGCCAAACCAAACACCAGTAATAGATACTAACCCGAGGTTATCTTCTTTGGTGACGACAAACCAGATTCCAAACATCTGTTTATAAATCAGTCTTAAAGCAGACGCCGGATTGCAGGTCTCATGAAAATCATTCCTAGACTGGCAGATTAGCTTAAATAGCAAATTATCTCTGAATACTTGGAAACCACAAGGGATCAAGAAATCTAATCAATATTTTTTAATCCTCAAAGGCAGGGAAATTAGATCACTTGAATTCCCTGCCTTCATTCCACAATAAAATTTCAAATTTTTTTTAAATAAAAAAATAACACGTCAAGTTTTGACGCTGTGCCCATATACCTTTGTTTCAGAAGAAGAAAGAGCTCAGCGCGTAAGAACTTCAGGTATTACCTGATAAAATTTTTAGATATTTAATGGGCCGATTGATATGATTAAATTAAAAACTAATACCCTATGAAATAACCAATTATTCCACCAGAGGTATATAATGATATGGATTACCAGATAAAATAAAGCTTTTAACATAACCCATTATTAAAAGTTTTATACGGATCACTAAAATGGGAATCAACATTTATATGCTCTCAATATTTTAAAGATATGATAGGAATAAAATATCCTGCTTTACCAGCAAAAATGACAAACGGTCTTTTCTTTTAAAGAACTGAAAAGAGCCTTTTATCCTGGGGAGCGTATTTATTTACTGCCATCATGTTATTTTAAATAAACCTCAAACACAAAAAAATTACATGCCAAATCAAACACCGGTAACACACAGGTATTACCCGAGGTTATCCTCTGTGGTTACACCCGACCAGATTCCAGACATCCTGGGATTCATAAAAGACGGAGTCATTGGGCTCCTCGACAAGATCTATTACAAAGATTTACAGTACAGCAAAGGCCCGAAAGGAGATTCGGCTTTTTACAGCTTGTCCCTTGTATCGAAGCGATTGGATATCGAACTTCCGGGAACCGGAATTTCCTTGGTCCTTAATCCTGACCTGGCAGGAAATGATTCTAACATTTCGGCCTTTCCAATCACCATCGAATACCAATGGAAAATCCTGGCGTACCTGCGTCAATTCAGTCTAGGAAACTTTTCCTTTGAACCGCAACAAATCTTTGAAGTCGCACTTAGAGTGCTAAACATTACTGAAGAACAAGCCATTGCACACTTCGTAAATACATTTGTAGAAACAGGCAACCAAAACATTACTCCGTTGATGAAGTTTGTCACTGATCTAAATACAGATCAAAATTTAGGATTAATTGTTCCTCCAGATGCGACAGTTACTGATGTTGTAAAGGCTATTTTCGCTAAAACAGGAAAATATGCTTCATTGGTTGCATTTGCTTCTTACTTATTGACAACCGACATCCAGGAAACGGGGGAAAAAGTAAAAGAATTTTTCAGTTCGCTGATCCCGCAGGATATTGATGAGTTCATCAAGGAAGTCATCATCCCGAAATTCAAGGCGACGCTGATGCTTTCGGCAGCGATTGAATTCCCAAGAAATATTCTAACACCCGCCTATCCCCGGAACCATCCGAATGCTTTGGATCCTATTCCTGAAAATACACAGGGATTTCCGAATAAAGTGATGCTGAAGTTTGGTGAAGCCGTATTTTATGCGGATACCGAAAGAGGGTTCGGATACAATATGGACCTGGCCCTCAGTACCAGTTCGCCTGCTCTGATCGGGAATACAGGTTTTGCCATCGATATTCACAACATGAAGATCGATTTGAGCAAAAAGGAAAACATTGCAGAAGCCGACGCCGACGGAAGACCCAAAGAATTCATGGGCGTCTACATGGAATATACCGAAATCTTCCTGCCTAAAAAATGGTTTAAAAAACAGCAGACCGGGCAGACCCTCGGGATTTCCGCCAACCATTTGCTGATCGGTACCGGCGGATTGTCCGGAAATATTGCCATCCGTCCTACATACAGTACGGCAGCAGTGGGCAATACCACACAGGTAGTCGATTATTTCGGCAATTTCTTTAACCTGGACTATACCAACCTGAAAGTACAATCCATGGATGGGGAATCCGTACAGCCCATTGCCAATAAAACGGCCTTACTGGGCTACATCAACGGACTGGAATCCCCTGCACAGCTGAAATTTGTCTTTCCTTTGGAACTGACGACCACAGCAGGCCAGCATAGGACCTTTCAGAAAGAAGAAGAATATACCAAATTCTTAAGCAGTCTTGATATCAACCAGCTTACTGATATCAGTAAACGGACGTTATGGTTCAACCTTGGGAAAGATGCCGATAAATCCTGGGAATTGGGATTCAGTAATTTTGAAATTGATTTCCATCAGGGTAAGGTTGTTCATTCTTCATTACATGCTGCGCTTAGAATTAAAAAATTTAAGCCTGATAATGGTGCTTCAGAATTATTAATTGATGTCGTCGGAGAATGGGAAAGCAAAGAAAACTTTAAACTTGCCGCAGCCTTCTTACCGATGGGGCTTACCATGAATCTTTTCGACATCCTGAAATTTAATCTTCAGAGTATCGAGATCGGAAAAAAAGATGACAACTTCTATATTGAAGCTGATACACAGATTTTCTTTCCGGCAGGTTCCTTCGGTGAAAAGTTGTTTGGTGAACAGGGAATCGATCTTCCGTCCATCCGCTATTACGCCAGCGGAAAATTTGAGCTTGGCGGTGGAAACTCCATTGTTCCGGTTAACCTGAACCTGAATATCGGGCCGGTTACCATGAGCGTTTCCGCCATCCACATCGGAACCGTGCAGAAAATGTTCAATGGAGTAATGCGTAACTACAACTATATCGGATTTGATGGAGGGATCAATGTGAATCCTTTGGGAATCGATGTAAGAGGAAACGGGGTAAAATACTATTATACCAATGACAACGATGAACATGGAGGAAGCAAAGACCATTACTTCCACATCTCCACGCTGGAGATCGACCTGGTGATTCCGGGAACGGCCAGTGCGGAAGCTGCCGTAGCGATCATCAAAGGATCGTTAACGATTCCTGAGCCGGGAGTTTCTACGGAATACCGCGGAAAAGTAGCCCTTCAGCTGCCGCAGATGAAAATTTACGGTTCTGCTGAAATGGCATTTGATCCAAAATATCCCGGATTCTTTATTGATGCCAACGTGGAATTTCCATTCGTTATTCCGCTCGGGTCTTTCGGGATCTTCGGATTCAGGGGACTGCTCGGCTACCGCTATGTAGCCCATAAGAGCGCCATCGGAATGAGCGATAACGACAGCTGGTACGATTATTATGTGCATCCGGAGCGGGGAATCCATATGGATAAATTCATTGGTCCGCAGCATACCAAAGATATGGGCTTTCCGTTCTCCATCGGGGCAGGAGCTTCCCTGGCCACGCTGGACGGACGTCTGGCTTCATTACGTGCCATGGTACTGTTGTCCGTTCCAAGCATGTTTGCCATTGATGCCGGTTTAACCATCATCAGTGAGCGTCTCGGACTGGCAGAAGATGATCCTCGCCTGCCGCCGTTCTATGCATTCGTGATTGTCAGCAGCGATTCCCTGGAAATCGGTGCCGGCGGAAACTTCCAGATGAACAAGAACAACGGTTCCTTCATCGACATCAAAGCTGAGGTTCAGATGGGATTCTTCTTTAAGAACCAGAAGCCGTGGTATATTAATTTCGGAACGAAAGAAAAACCGATTACCGCAGCCTTATTAAAAGACTCGCTCAATATCAAGGCACAGGCGTACCTGATGATTGCCGCCAAAGGGATCGAAGCCGGCGCAAGAGTGGATTTCAACCTCAACCTGCTGATCCTGAAAGTATGGGCAGCCATTGAAGTGGGAACCAAGATCAGTTTCGAACGTCCTCAGGTCGGCGGTTATATTTATGTAGAAGGAGGTGCTGAGATTAATCTCTTTATTGTCAAAGTTTCCTTATTCATTTCCATTTACTTCAGGGTAGAATTGGTGAAACCGTTCCTGATTCTCGCTGAATTCAAGCTGGAACTGAAAATAAAAGTTTTTATCATCAAGATCAAGTTTAAAATTCATTTAACCATTAAATGGGAGAAAAACAATGAGGTGGATACCACCGCGGTAGCTCCGATTACATATGTTTCGGATAATCCTGCTATTGATTATCCAAAAGTTGCCAGATTGGAAAGTGCGGCGAAAGGAGTAAACATGCTCACCAATGAGGATTTTAAAATCAAAACCTTTATTGATCAGATTCCTACGCCTGATACCGTAAGGACCAGTGCAGAAGTGGAATATATTCCGCTCGATACCTATATCGATTTCAAAGTAGAGAAAGGGATGATTCCAACAGTACTGGCCGACAAGAAAATCGGAGGCCATACCAGCGGAGCCAGCGGATATACCGACCTGATACCGCCTGAAAAAGTACAGCCGGGAGGCCATGTCATTCGTCAGGTAAAACACCAGTACTCTTTGGAAGATGTACGCATCTTGATTGCTAAAGGAAATGATTGGGTAGAATATAACCCTTATCGGGGGGTATTGTCTGAGCAGGAGGCCAATAGTATCACAGGCATCGATAACTTTAAGGTCGGATTCTGGCAGAAAACCAATGAAAAATATGATACCGTAAGAATCCTGGCATCCACGCCATTTACCTTCCTTGACGGAGGACAGCCGGGATGGTTTGTTCCGGAGCAATACGGCATCACGGCTTCTTCATTGTTCTGTACTAATCATACACCGGTATGGCATCATTCGAATGTACTGGATAAAGCCGTAGGAACAATTTATCATCAGCCGACAATGTATCCGAATGAATTTATCAACGGAGCTTACTACAATATTCTCGGGACCGCAACCGACGATGATTATATGGTGGTTTCCAATGCTTCCAATCCTCATAACTCTGCAAAATCCCTGAAGATTACCAATGGGAGCGCCATGGTGATTATCCTGCCTGAAGCTTCAGCCAAGATTAAAATGAAGCTTTCCACATTGGCAAGCAATGTAACGATCAGGCTGTATAAGGAAATATTCTCGAATGCCATTTATCAGAATTATGATCTGATCACTGAAATCACCAAAACAAAAGACGAGCTGATGACGGAGCTTGTACTTGAAGAGGCAGACCTGCTTAATAAATATGTGAGTAAGATTGAAATTATCCCTTATCATGCCAATCAAGCACAGATCGATGCGATCAATGCGCAGATTGATCAGATTTGGGCCAACGCTGCTGCCAATACAAACGGTGAAGTTAGTTCCGTAATTCTTTCTCAGGCAGACCAGGATCTTTATGATAAACTTATTGCCCAGCTGGATAAACTAAAAGAGGGAGGATGTACAACAGCCCAGTGTAACGAACTTGATTTTGAAGTACTGGAAACCGTTAATAATTATCAGGGATCATTTGGATCAGGAATTGTAAATTTCGATTTTTCTCAGATTGTAAATAACTGGACTGAATTTGAAAATATGTATATGCAGACCGTGTCCGGCAATCCTGCTCCGTATGTGGATTTTAATACCCACTCTGTGATCTTCCTTTATCTTCCGGACAACCAGTCATTTATCGAAAGAAACAGTGTGATTTCCAGGATTTCCGACAAAGCGGACGGAATCGATATCTGTTATTCTTCTGATTATCCGAAAGAAAAAACGAATAAAGCGGTAATTATTAAAGTAAACAAAGTAGCTCAGAAGCCGATCGGTCTTAAGTTTACTCCGGCCTGCGGATGCGATGAAAAAACGGAGCCTTGCCAGAAAGATGAGCTGTTATGTAATTTCCTCAGCCAGATCAGCAATAGTCTTTACAGTTGCATTAATCCGGCAGTATCTTTTAGAGAAAACAGCAAATGCTTCCAGATCTTGATAGATGCAATTTATACTTTTGATAAAGAGCATCCTTACTATAACCTGATCGACGGGATGGGATTAATTCGTGATATGGTAGATGAGTTACAGAAATATATCATGATGGAAGATTCTAATCTTCAGGATGCCTTAAATATAGTTAAAGAAATCTTTGACACCATCTATAAAATTGGTAACTGTGGCTGTAGCAATATAGGAGATTACGTAACCAACTGTTATACGATGCTTCAGCAGGTTTCATGGATGACCGTTACCGATTATGAATATCAGCAGACCATTCCGGCACAGGCAGCCGTTCAGCAGGATATGCAGCTGATGCAGGATGCCATGTCCAAAGTAGTGCAGCCGATCTGGAGACCGAACAGTGTTTATTGTATTCATGTGAAAACAAAGGATAATGTAAACGGAGATACTCCACATGATTTCAATTATTATTTCACCTTCAAAACGGCCGGGCCTATCGGGCATTTCGAACAGAAAAACCCGGATTATATCGATTGGGTACGGGACGAAAAAGGAATTCCTGTCAATCCTCCGAAGAAGAAAAAGAAAGAAGAATATCCGATTACTTCCCTTAAGGCTTATATCGATATGAAAAAGTCTTATCCGAATGCAGACGGGGATTTGCTGATGTCGAAGCCGTTATTCTACGGTCACGAAGAATGTGAAATTAAACTATTCTTCAATAAACCGTATGTATATAACATGCTGAAGAAATGGGAACAAGGCCAGGGGTTTGGTCTTATAAAAGGAGAAATGAATATCATGATCAAAGATCCGGTGACGAATGTGATTATTCCGTATCCTCTGCCGGAACACTGGACGCATGCGACCGTCCCTGAGACCATCACCTCATGGGTGTCGGATACTGATCCGAATATGCCGTTGGGAATCCAGCAGATGATGAACTACGTTAATTATGTAAATTCTACAAATAGCAGCTTAACATGTAATATCACATTGGGGCAGGCTGTAAAACCTAAGTCAAACAGCTATTCTGTAGTGCTGGACAACCTGAACCCGGAAAAACTTTATACCGCCATCATATCCAATGCGTTTGATGCGAATGAAGACAGTGGCTTTGCATCATGGCCGATATCGGCAACAAAAGCATATGATGAAAATCCTTCTATACATGAATTTGTATTTAAAACATCCAGATACAAGAACTTTAAGGAGCAGGTGGAAAGTTATAAGCTTAAAGAATATGATGACCATCAAGTAGTTGTAGCGGAAAGAAATGCAGTTTACGGGATCCGTACGGATTTTAATCAGCAAAAGCTGAATGATCTGTATGCACTGGTATCCGGAGGTCCTGAAAATGATCATCTGAAAAGTCTGGCCAATACCTATTCCGAAGTTTTCGACCGGGCATTGGAAGGCGTAGTGGGTCTTAAGCCATTGGATCCGCCTAACAATACGGAATTTGTGAAAATCATGGATCATGCTACGGAAAATGTTGTGGCATTACTGATCAGGAATCCGGAACCTTTCAATGATCCGAAGATTCCAGTGGCCCATATGGCCGACTGTTTCCAGGTACTCAGCCAGAGCGGAAACGTAAACAATGAATTTAAAGTACTTTATTCAAAAGACTATTCACAAATCCTGGTGATGCATCAGAGCAAAAAAATCATTAATTCTAAACTAAACTGCAGATTCAGGTACAAAGCCTGGAACGGGACGGCGTACGTAGAAAAATCTGCCGTTACAGTAAACGAAATTCAACTATAAAATTAAAATTAAAAATGAGTTTTTTCAAATATCATAATTATACAGACGTTTCCGATGCAAGAGTTAATTTTACTCTTTACCAGAATGGAAATATATTTAACGTAGGCGGCGGTGACTTTAGTTCCGGACTAATTACAGTGCTCAATGAAAACGGTGGTCTGGTCTGGAATAAAATATACGGTTTCAAAGACCGGCAGATTACTTTCATCAAGATTATGCCGCACAAAAGCGATTACATGGTTCTCGGATTTGAAAATTCGGTAATTCCTTTTCTGATGCTCATCACAGCAGGCGGAGAAGTAAAATGGTACAAAAGTTTCCCTGACGCATCAGTCAGGGGGCGTTTGTACGCCGCAAAATATGATGACCGTGCATTTATCGTTTACTATGATTCCAGGCTGTCCAAATCTTTTATGATGGCTGTGAATGAAGCGGGTACCGTATTGGTAAAAAAGGAAATTGTTCCCAAAGTAGCGGGCACTTTTGAAGTATCAGGGGCTGTTGTGTACGGAAGAATATTGGCGATCTGCGGAAATCATAACCAGCGGGGTCAGACGGTAGGTACTACGATTTCTATGGATATTAACCTGAATATCACCGATTCCAAATATGTTTATTCGCCCGACGGAAGCACTGCCATATCGCTGGACGGCATTTATTACGCCAACAATAAACTGTTTGTCTCCGGAGCATGGAACGGAAAGCCTGCGCTGATGCTTCCTAATGAGAGCTATGGATATTCCTATCAGGAAAACACCAACAAAAGTCCAAAATATGTTTTCGGATCACAATATTTTTTGATCTCCAACAGTGATAATGAAATCGTAAAATCTGATTACAACTTTGTACATCAGGCAATAAAAAAGATGGATGTTTCCACGCTTTCCATCGATCAGATTGTTAATGACCAGGCTGTGCTTCACGGAGCAGTAAGTGAAAGACAATTCTCAGGATTTTTCGGAACCCAGTTCGACAACTGTAAAACTTCTAATCTTGAGGTCTGGAGGCCAAGCGTCTTTGAACAGATGATACTATCGACCAGTTTCAGTGCTGTTAATACAACTTATAAAGAGTTTGCGGCAAAATCCCTCTATACTGCTTCGGCATACATCAATGAGGATGTCTGCGAAACAGGCGGATCGGCTATTACTTTTGATGACTTTTCCGGTCTTCAGACTCCCGGCTTTTATCTGCAGGCAGCAGGTTCCACGGGAGCCGACAGTACAAAAGGAGTTCATTTGAGATGGAGTTTCGGAGGAAAGCTGGGAGAAAACCATTTGCCTAAAGGAAATGCAGCTTCTACTTCCTATAATTTTAATAAACCGGAAGATTTCGTCAAAATATACAGGACGCCCTATGTAAAATCTGTTTTTTCATTAGATTTTTCGGTCGCTCCGCAGCTGGTAGATGATAATCAGAAAATGTGGGTGTATAAGTTCAACAACAATACAAGACTGATCTATGTTTATTTTAAAAATAAGAATGTATATACCCAGGTAAGACAGTCTTTTAATCCCCTTACCAATCCTCTGCAGTTTATAGAGAAATACGGAAATGAGCTGATTGAAGTGCAATGCAAGACCGATCTTTTCTTTGCGGCTTCTTTAAAGGTAAATAATGTGCAGCCTTCTTCAGGTCTGCAGCTGGAAGCCTTGTCGGTAGCGGATAACACTTCTGTGGCACAGCAGAACCTTACTTATAGAAAAGAGTTGTACAGTAATAAAGTAAGCACGAATTATTTCAATGCGGAAAATGGTAAAACCTTACGTTTTAAAGCCAACAGCTGTCTTGTATCGATGATAGATTTTGAATTTTATTCGGATTTTATCATCAGCCGCAATCAGGCGCAGGCTTGGAAGCTACTGGGTAAATTTGCTTTAAGTACAGATAATTCCGAAGCATTCACCAGGCTGGATCCTCTTCCGGATTCCAATCCGGTACACGGAGCTTGGCTGCGCTATAACGACGGAGCTTTTGTAAATACCAAAAATTACAAAGACAAGTGGGAGCATACCTCTCAGGGGCCTCTGGACAGAGATATAAAAACTGTAGTGAATAAATACATCAGTCTGAGTAATGCACAGCCAAATCCTAAAGCTAACGAAACACTTAATCTGAATTTCGGTGCCGCACAGAATGATCCGTCAGTTACCATCACGACAGATCCTGTACAGGCTGGTCAAACGGAAGTATCGAATTTAGACATTCTGAATATCGCTTCACTGGATTATCACGTGGCCAGAATGCTGGGATTAGGCCATTTGGATCTCAATAATGTGGTGATGAACGGGGAATTTATTTATATTGCAGAATATCACACCAACAGAAATCTGGATATCAATTCGTCGGATAAAACCTATCAGTTACTATCCATGTCACTACCGGTATCCACGCAGATCGAAAGATTATCCCTTCCGGTAGATCTCCTGAAAATTTCCAAAGGGATGGAAGGGAATAACCCGAATTCGGCAGGACTTTATAACAGTGAGGGATATTCCCATGACGGAAAATACAGGTATGTCAGTCTTTATAACATCCAGATTCCGGATTTTCAGGTGAATCCTGCATTTTTTGATTCCAGCTACCCTTTTGACGCCTCTTCATTTACCAATCCGGTGTATGCCGGTCTTGAGCACAGGCTGGTAAAACCTGGCGAAACGGATACCTATATTTGGGTTAAACCGGAGCTTTGTCATGATACCCAGTATTTTAACACGGATAATTCTTCGGAAACCTTACCCATCCAGATTCCTTCCACTTATGCTCCGCTGTATATGCACCGGCAGGATAAAAGCGGGACGTATTTCTATAAAGGATACGGGATCAACTGGTTCTCGAGAGCGCAGTACGGGGAAAAAGAACTGTCTATTGATACGGACATTAAACCGGCCAACAGGTTATTGCCACCTTCCGGAACCAATGTGTTTAATATTCAGAAGGAAGTTCCTCTCACCTTTACCACTCAAAACGAGCAGTTGCGTTTAAATGCGATCCCGGATAATGAGGATAAAACTTTGGTAAGGCTTACCTACGATTACCATATTTACCAGGATATGATCGGATATTCCATTCCGTTTGATTCCGGGATTTCAAGTACGGTATATCAGCAGGATCCTGAAAGCTTATTCCCGGATAACAAAGAAGTATTTGCGGACGAAGTAGAAATTTTTTACAGGAATTATACGCCAAAAATTATTTCGGCCAAGGCTTATGATGTAATCCAGCATGCCAACCAGCTGATGGCAATCATTAAAACCAAAGATTATGTAGTTCCGGGTTCAGGCGCAGCAAATCTGGGAGTGACACAACCTTCGATCCAGTTGCAGACCTATAAATCCGAGATTCCTGCCGGAACAACGGCAAGCGATTATATCGGAGCGATATTCCTGATGGATGGCGACAGCTATATCATCAATGGGATAGACCAGACCTCAACAGGTCTTCACTTCACGGTCTTTAAAAAAGCGGCCAGTGCAGCGATCATTGCAGGAACAACACCGCTGATTGATCAGGCCAGTTTGACACTTCCTGTCATTAATCCGGCTACCGAAGGTCTTTTCAGCGTAACGGAAAATATGCAGAATACCTCTACCTGGGGGATAAAAAATCCGAATTCACTGAAGGTGAAAATCGGAACCAATGACTGGACGGTTCATAGAGAAGTTATCGAAACCCCTTCATCTAACGGAGAAATCCAGCGTTACCTTGAAAAAAGCAGGGGCTTCTGGAAACAGGCGACCGTAGAGAAGTATTTTGAAAAGCTCACCGTATATCAGAACAGTCAGGGAGACGTGATCAATTATCCCTCAGAGCCTTATGTGCATAAAGGAGTTTATAAAATTACCTTTCCAGGTTTCAAAATGGCTAAGCATTCACAATACAATGAAGGTTCGCATTCGGTAGAATGGCAGAATGGTATTGTAAGGATATTTACAAATGAGGATTACAACAATGGCAATCCTATCGAATCCAGATCCGTCTTCAAAGTGGTAAGAACGGAAAATATCGGAACCAATAATGATCTGGTCCTGTATATCTATGATAATAATTTCATTATTGAAGAGGATAATAATCATCAGCCTAAGTTTCATGTGCTGGGAGGGCAGACACTTCCTGCCAAGCCTACGGATCCTGTTCTCGGCACATCGCTTCAGCTCAATTATTATCCATCATACAAAGTGTATCTGTATAAAAATGTAGCCAATAATCTCACGCAGGATGCCATCTTACCGGGCGATAATGAGGATGTAAAATATTCCATTTTTGGTTTACGGAGTGTAGACAACGATACGTTGGATATGCAGGGCGCAAAATATAAATCGAAATTCGGGGTTCCTGCCGTCATGTTTGCGAATAAAATTATTGAGCCGAAACAGCCGAAGCAGCCTACGGGATCAAAATATGCCACCAGACCGGATAAATTCGGAAAATCGACCTACAGTTTTATTACCGAATACGCTCACAAGCCTTACTCCGTACAGTTTTTCAGGGCGAATAATGCTTTACTGATGGCAGCACTTTATGAACCGAAGACCATTGAAAAAATCAGAAGCAAGCTCAATGACCTCGGTGGGATGGATGAAGTATTTTTCAACAACCGGTGGATCAACTTCATGGATTTTGATATGTTAACCAATCCGGGAAGTACGGTTTATACAGAATTCCCTGATGTCGGAACTGTAAGATATACCATGCCGATTCCGGACAGTAAAAACTTCTGGGAGTCCGTGAATGCTTTTATTACAGAGCATAACGATTATTTTAAATTAAACTCTTCACAGAAGTCTGAATTGCTGGATAAAACCAAATGGGAGACTGGATTTTATAAAATCAATCATCCTGTTATTAAAGCAGTCCCGAATAAATCTGACGAATTAAGATTAGGACATTTTATTAAAGAAAGAATCTTCAATTGTTTCCTGCCGTTAACGGAAGTTCCGATGATCTATCAGCATATTAAAAATATGAGTTTCTCCGATCCTGCCGGTCATCGCCCGAAGAATAAGAAGCAGAATATCCGGGATGCTTCAGGATACCTGTTGCCGGTTACCCATGCAGATTTCGATATGGCTCCGATGGCCGCCGTTTATAGCCAGAATCCTCATACAACATTGTTTACGGATTTCACACTCGACGGGGCTTCAGACAACTTCTATTTTTACGGGGCCAGGGAGTTCGGAAACCAGATGCAGATGGGAGAATTCAGTACATTCTTAGGACCGATCAAACTTGTGAATACCAATCCGGTAGAACCGCCGAAGATTGCGAGTCTTTTACCGGTGGTTGATAACGCAACCCTGGGAATTACGGCCAAAGTGAAAGTGGAAGTGAATCCTTATCCGGAAGTACAGAAAATCACCAAAGTATCGCTTTACCGCGCTACCAATAAGCTGGATGCAGATTCAATTTTGAGTATGCAGCATATTAAAACGGTAAATGTAGCTGATCTCGAGACCGATGCGGCATCCGATAACTGGGTAGTGTATGATGAATTTGAGGACTTAACGGACAAACCATATGGGGATCTTCTTTTCTACCGTGTTGTGGTAACCCGAAAAGTGGAATATTCTACAACCGATTATAACGTTTCTCCTCCTGCTTCAAAAGTCGTGGTGGAAGAAGCACCTTCCATGCCATCCAAAGTAGTGGTAAGTACATTGGTAGAAAATTATAATCCGCCGGCCCCTGAGCTGAAATACCATTCTGAACCGGTGCCTGTAGATTCGGACACGATCAATTGGGTAATTCTATCCTGGGAACAAGTGTGTTACAAAGGAAAATACAGCCTGTATAAAATGAGTAACCAGGGCAACTGGAAAGAGATGGCCAGAATCCATACCGATGCTAAAGATACCTCAAAAGCCAACTTGTATTTATCAGAAACAAATGCGGCTACCGGTGCAGAATCTTGGGTGCTTCAGGAAACTTTCGATCTTACCGGGAATGAATTTTATCTGCCGCTGGAACAATTAGATATGGATCCGATGCCGATTAAAGATGCCGCCGGCAATGTGCTGTATCATCACTTTAAGCTGGTGGCTCAGAATACCTCGAACATGTACAGTACCCAAGAGAAAATTCTAACCATTTATAAAAAAGAAACCTGGTCGGATATCGGCGGTATTTCTTCGGACGGAACCGATGGAATGATTATGCAGGGAACTTTTATCATCAGACCAAACATTTAAAAATAGTAATTATGTCAAAGAAAACAATACCACAGTTAAAAGAATATTTTAAAGCAGCGAAAAGACCTACGGAAGGTCAGTTTGGAGATCTATTAGATAGTTATGCACATCTTGATAGTGAGATTATTAAAGATTTAGCGACATCTGAATATACTACTCATGTTGAATTTTCAGCAGATTATCAGGTGGGTGATTATATAGAATTTCTTGCTTTCCAGCCAGAAATGGCTTTAGCAAGTGGATTTTATGAGATTTCAGTAGCATATACCAGAGGCAATATTGCCTCTGCTGCTACTCACATTGCTGCCGTTTCTCATGCAAATCCAAATATTTGGAGAGAATGCGGAAGAATTAATAGAAATAATTACGTAGCCAATGAAAGTACAGACTGTTTTACATTTGATGTGAATGGAGCAGCATGCAGATTTCGGATAAGGGCTACACGGGTAGGCGGCGTAGTTGGGCAGACAATGTATGTTGTAATTAAGGTTAGATCAATTAATAGGAATGTATCATGGACCGGATTAAATACAAAAGGAAACGATACTTCCAACATTGCTCTTCAACCGATGACCGATGAGTGGGAATTGCTGGTAGGAAGTGCCTTTTCTTCTGAGCCTGCAAAAGTTGCGATAAAAGCAAAATCCAATGGAAATGTGGGTGTCGGAACTTCTAATCCTCAAAGCAAATTGGATGTAGCAGGACAAATAAAATCAGAAAATCATACGATACGAGAATGGTCACCAACTGTTTTTCTAGATAGAAATACCAATGCAGGAGGATATACCCAAGGCATACAAACCAGATTGGCAGACGGAACAAACAATTGGTATTTTGGAAATCTGAATACTGATAGCTGGATTATTTCAAAAGGAGACTATCAAAATATGAAACTCATCGTTAGATCCAATGGAAATGTTGGTATCGGTGTTGGCTCGCCAGTAGAGAAACTCTCAGTGGATGGCATTATTCAATCAGTAATAGCAGCTGATGGTGGTGGTGCTATTGAACTTAATAACCCTGCAAAATCAGGAGCCAATTCTGCCAGGATGTGGAGATTATACAATATGACAGGTCCTTATGGAAACAGTCTTCAGTTCTGGCCTTATAATGATAGTGGAAATACCTTTAATTCAGCGGGGTATGTTTTAAAAATAAGCGATACCGGTGATGCTGCATTGCAAGGGAGATTTCAAGCCAAAGACTTTATAGTCTCGGCTTCTCCAACTGCCGATTTCGTATTCGCTCCGGATTATCATTTAAGGGGAATGCAGGATCTGGAAAAATACATCTCAGAAAAACAGCATCTTCCGGAAATCCCTTCAGCAAAGGAAATGACTGAGAATGGTGTTACGGTTGGAGAATTCCAGATCAAACTCCTTCAGAAAATTGAAGAGCTTACCCTGTATGCTATTGCTCAGCATAAAGAATTAGAACAGTTAAAATCACAAATAAACAACACCAATGCCTAAAAAAACAATACCGGAATTAAAAGAATATTTTAAAGCGACAAAAAGGCCTACGGAAAGTCAGTTTGGAGATTTGCTTGATAGCTACGCCCATTTAAGCGGTCCGGAACTTAAACGGATTACCAATAATATCAATACTGAAAACGGATATCTGAGGCTCAGGGGAATGGACAACTCTGTTGTGGCACAGATTTCCCTTCAGGATATTAAAACCAATATGGGAATTCCGAACAGCCTGGTTCAGACCGTGAACGGGCAGACTGGAAATGTAACACTGAATCTCGAAGGATCTACGGATAGAGGAAGTACAAGAGAGGGGATCTTAAAGTACTTTACTACAGCATCCAGTACAACGAATATTTTCCATATTAGATTGCCGTACAGGATCGATACCCATCATGCGATGTATCACTTGAGGGCTACAGGCTATAATTACCAACAAGGAGACATTATTGATGTTACCTGGGTAGGATATTGTTATAAACCTTCGGGAAATATCATCAATAAAAAAACTCATGTAGCGGTTTCTACCGCAATAACGGCCGGTCAGTATGTTGGTTCGGATCAGTATATTTATCTTTGGTTTAAATTACCGGATACTTATTATTCAACATTCAAAATCGATTCGATGTATGTAGGAAACGGAGGAATTTTAAGAGAGGGCGATCTGAAGCTTACAGTAAACAGTGCAGCCCAGCTTTAGTTAAGCTTAATAAAAAACAAATCATCTAAAGGTGCAGAATAATTTTCTGCATCTTTTTTTATTTCTTTTAGAAAGAATCTGATGTTCACCGCAATAAATTTTACGCATTTTATACTTTACGCTTTATGAGAATTATCTAAAATAAAGAAATCTGAGGTTTAAAAGTATAAAATCGCATTATTAAAAAGTTAGTAGATCCCGGATTTAAAACAATTACTTAATCAAGAATAAGTTGTTTTTTCCTACAAGTTCGTTAAAACCATAAACTAAAACTACCCCTAAGTGTAGCGTATTAGATAAAAACTCTACTTATTTTTGTTTGAAAATAGGAAAAATGGAAGAACGATATTCTAGAAATAGATTGTATGTTTCAAAAGACGAGCAGGCATACATTAAAAATTATTCTATCTTATTAGCAGGTAGTGGGATCGGTAGTAATATTGCAGAGTGTGCGCTTCGCTTTGGATTCGAAAATATTACAATTGTTGATGGAGATACGGTAGAGCTTTCAAATCTTAATAGACAAAACTACACTGATGAAGATATTTCCAGTTGTAAATCCGAAGTTTTGTATCACCGTTTGAAAAGTATTAATCCTGGTGCGAATATTAAGCTCATTAATAAATTTATTACGAAAAATAATGTACAGGATATTATTTCCGGGCATAAAATTGCTGTAAATGCACTTGATTTTGACAGCGATATTCCTCTGCTTTTCGATAACGCATGTCAACAAAAAGATATATTTGTTCTGCATCCTTACAATCTGGGTTGGGGAGGTTTGGTTACAGTAATTACACCAAATGGTCTTCCGCTAAACAGTTTAACGGATGATGAAGATTTTAATGAACTTAAAATGGTAGAATATGTAGCCGGATACTTAAGATTTTGGGAAAAACCTAATGAATGGCTCGAAAAAATAATTCAGGATTATAAAACCGAAAAACAGGAAATGTCTCCTCCGCAACTAGCTGTAGCTTCATGGATTGTCGCAGGAATGTGTACCCATATTATCTTTAATATAGCTACGAATAGACCATTTAAAAAATTTCCGCAATTTTACATTACTTCTATTTCAGATTAGATTATAGAAGTTTATAATTGGTTGCATACGATAATGCTTCCGTAATATTATTTACACCGAGTTTGTCGAAAAGTTTTCTTCTGTGAAATTTTACAGTATCGGCAGTGACGAAAATCTTTTTGGCAATTTCATTAATGGTTAAACCCTGGGCATAGAGTCGAAGAATTTCAGACTCTCTTTCAGATAGCTTTATTTTTTCTTCAAGATACCATTTGCTTTCAGGTATACTGTATTTCCAGAAATTATCTGTTCCTTGTTTGAATATTGATATATTTCCTGATGTATAATTATGAGATAAAGATACTATACACATCGCCTTCCACATTTTACCTTCTGGTGAAAGAAATAAAGGCGTTAATTTGTGGTTGATTAAAATCGCATTTTTACTTTCATTTACAATATGAAAATCATACGAGATTGTATATGATTTTCTTTCCTCTACGGGTAATTTTTCATAAAAATCAAACCCGATTTCGTTGATCTTAAATAAGAGCTCCAAATCATCTTTAATAACATGTCTGAAGTAAAAAGCATATCCCATTGCTTCAACTTCCTGTGGCGTATGGTTGCAGAGAAATAAAGGGTTTTCAGATACATATTCAAATGTTTTCTTTTGATAATCGATTACGTAAATACTTTTATAGGTAATTCTTGAAAAAGCCTTTATTACTTCCAGGTAATTTCCGGTTTGTTGTTCCTCGTGTTCAGAGATGTTTTCTATAGTATTTTTTTGAGAAAAGAACTTATTGATGTCTTCCATGGTGGTTTTAATTTGTGATTTTGATTGGCAATTTAGCTTCCTACACCAAAGTGTAGTTTACGCTAAGTTATGTTAAATCTACACAAAAGTGTAGTAAATACATGATTTCAGACCAATACTTTTACCAATATAGATTAATATTTTCACTAAAACTAATAATTATATGAAAAACAGCAACTTTTCTCAATTGGGAGCTAACCAACTTTATGATCTGGCAAAATTTGTAGTAAAAGAAAACTTTATACATCATTCAAAATATATTAATTCACAGCAGCTGGAAGACGGTGTAGATGCAGTATATAAAGAGGAAGCAAAATTCAATAATTCTAAAATATTTGTTTCCAGAGACAGTACAAATGAGATCAACGGATCAATAAGAGTCTTAAAATGGAATTCGCGAGATACTTTACCCATTGAAAAGCTATTTGATATAAAACCATCCTTATTAACGAGTAGCACAGGTACGGAGATTTGGCATATCGGAAGATTTGCAATTAAGCAGTTTTCGGATAAGGCTGGTTTTAGCATTTTTAAAATCTTAATGACATTTGCGATTAATGAAGTTTGCAGAAACGAAAACTCTATTGCTTTAGCAGAATGCGATGTAAAGCTTCTAAAAATACTGAGACTTTTAGGAATAGAAGCAGAAACACTTGCCGATCCCATTTATTATTTAGGATCTGAAACAATCCCTGTTTTGCTAACTTACAAAGGATTAAAGCACTTCTTGGATAAAAACTATTATCTGATTCCTCAAAACTTCATGTGCCTACACAATAGTGTAGTTTTTCAGGAAATCGCTTAGAACTACACAAGAGTGTAGCAACAATAAAAAATGATCCTTATACTTTTGAAATATAAAATTGAACATATGAAGACGAAGCTATCTATTACCACATTATTCTTTCTGGGAATACATACGGTTTTAAATGCACAAAGTATTTCTGGAAAAATTACAGACAATAAAGGGCAAGGAATCTCTTATGCAGAAGTATTGGCAGAATATGAAAAAGAGAAATATTATGCGATCACAAATGCTTCTGGAAATTATACTTTAAAAGTATCTAAAAATAATGATTATACTTTAAATGTATTCAATAATGGTTTAAAAGTATTTACCAATAAGCTAACCGTAAATGGAGATATAAACAAAGATATAATTGTTAATGATGAAGTAAAGGAGAAAGAAATCCAGGGAGTGATTTTAGTATCAAGAAAAAAACTAATTGAGCAAAAAGTGGATCGAATGGTTTTCAATGTAGAGAATTCTATTGCTTCACAGGGAATGAGTGGAGTAGATGCATTAAGAAACACACCTCTTATCAGAATGGATGACCAACAAGGTGTCTCAATTGTTGGTAAAAGTGGAGTAAATGTAATGGTAAACGGAAAAATGTTAAATCTTTCAGGAAGTGAACTCACCAATTATTTGCAATCATTACGTTCGGACGATATTTCCAAAATTGAAGTAATCACAACGCCACCGGCTAAATATGAAGCCCAGGGAAACAGTGGTTTAATAAATATTATTCTGAAAAAGAATATGAACTTTGGGTGGAGCGGAAATGCAAATACATCATACCAAAGAAATACCAAAGACGGTTTTAGAAATGGTATTACTGTTAATTACCGTACAAATAAGCTGAATTCCTCATTAAAACTCAGGCATTATGACAACGGATATTCTCCGGTGGGAACAAGAGATCTTATAAGCGATACTAATAAAATATACACTCAGGAAGAAAGAGATGACAGGACTTATGGACTGGGAGTTAATTATAGTATTGATTATGAGATTAATAAAAAATCGAATGTCGGGGTCATTTATGATTACGGAAATTCAAAATATACAATGGATTCCCGTAACAGAAGCGGTTATTTTACAGGAGCAGTGCCAGATTCAATTTTAGATACTCATGCTAAACATAAGTGGAGAACACCCACTCATACATTATCTGCTTATTATGATGTGAAGCTGGATACATTAGGTAAAAAATTGAGTATTGTAGGAAACTTATTAGATAATACGCCCAATAAAATTAACAATTTTACGACGACAAATCTTTTAAATGCCGATGAATCCATCGTAAGAAATCAAAGCTTATTAAAATATAATGTCTATTCCGGACAAGCAGATTTTACTTTGCCTTATACCTGGGGAACAGTGGAAGCAGGCACTAAATATACCTTTCTTAAAAATAAGTCAGATGTCGGGTATTATGAATACCTGATGGGACAGTATATACAAAACCCTGATAATAGTAATCTGTTTGATTATGAAGAGCAGAACTATGCCTTGTATGCCAGTATTCAGAAAAGTTTTGGAAAAAAATGGTCGGCAAAAGCAGGATTAAGATATGAATATACAACTTTAGAAGGTTCAAATCCGAATGGAATCGGTCAAAATAATATTAGAAATAATTATGGAAAGTTCTTTCCTTCATTGTATTTAAGTTTTGTTCCAAATGGTAATAATTCGTTATCAATTAATTATTCCAGAAGAATAACAAGGCCTGATTTTCAATCATTGAATCCATTTCGATGGTATACTAATCCTTATATATATTATACAGGGAACAGTACATTACAGCCATCTTTTAATGATAATGTAGAACTTAGCTATACTTACAAAAATAAGCTTACAATATCAATTTATAATCAATATACTCAAAATGGATACAGTAGTATAGCAAGATTGTCGAATAGCATTTATAGCAACATAATGGAAAACAGTTATAATCAGAATAAAGCAGGTATAAATCTATCGTATTATGATACATTTTTCAAGGTTTGGGAGTTCTCGGCAAGCATGAATGCTTCTAATGGACATACGAGTCCATTAATCCCTGAGCTGCAAAAGATATCTGTAAATTCTTTTTTATACTCCTTCTATAATACAATTGCAGTCAATAAATCCAAAACGGTGTTCGTGATGCTTAATTTCTGGCATTCCCTTCCGTTCACCTATGGCAGTACATATGTAAAAGATCAGTTAGAATTTTCTCCGGGTATAAAAGCTTCTTTATTTAATAAACAATTGCAGCTAAGTGCAGTTCTAAGTGATGCTTTTAAAACTGTTAAAAATAATGGGTATACTGCGTATTCAGGTTACAGAGAGAATTTTAGCCAATACAATGATTACAGAAGATTTACTTTCAGTGTTACCTATACTTTTGGAAACAGTAAAGTAAAAGGAACTTCCAAAAACATAAGGTTTGATGATAAGAGCCGGGCAAACTAGAGATTCATAAGAATAAAAATACACACGTGTCAGGAGTACCTCGAAAATCCTTAAAAAGAGTAGAGAATTAATTATAAATTTTTAATAAAATGAAAACAAACAAATTTTCAGCACTACAAGTTAACAAGAAAGCAATCGCAAAATTAAACGATGCTCAATTAACTTCAGTAAAAGGAGGTAAAAACGGTAATGCAGAAGTAGCAGACGGATGCTCTGGAGGCGGTATTACTTGTGAAACTGCAGGATCTACAATCGTAGTACAGACAAAAGTATCTTAATCTAAGATAAAAAAACAAACATATAATCGGAGTACCTCGAAAATCCTAAAAAGAGTAGAGAATTAATGACAAAATTTTAATAAAATGAAAACAAACAAATTTTCAGCACTACAATTGAACAAGAAAGCAATCGCAAAATTAAACGATGCCCAATTAACTTCAGTAAAAGGAGGTAATAACGCTAACGCACAATTGGCAGATTGTACAGGCGGTGGTATCACTTGTAGTGGAGCGGGATCTACAATCGTAGTGCAGACACAGGTATCTTAATCTAAGATAAAAAAACAAACATATAATCGGAGTACCTCGAAAATCCTAAAAAGAGTAGAGAATTAATGACAAAATTTTAATAAAATGAAAAAAAACAAATTTTCAGCACTACAATTGAACAAGAAAGCAATCGCAAAGTTAAACGATGCCCAATTAACTTCAGTAAAAGGAGGTAATAACACTAACGCACAATTGGCAGATTGTACAGGCGGTGGTATCACTTGTAGTGGAGCAGGATCTACAATCGTAGTGCAGACGCACGTATCTTAATCTAAGATAAAAAAACAAACATATAATCGGAGTACCTCGAAAATCCTAAAAAGAGTAGAGAATTAATTACAAAATTTTAATAAAATGAAAACAAACAAATTTTCAGCACTACAATTGAACAAAAAAGCAATCGCAAAATTAAACGATGCCCAATTAACTTCAGTAAAAGGAGGTAAAAACGGTAATGCGGAAGTAGCAGACGGATGCTCTGGAGGCGGTATTACTTGTGAAACTGCAGGATCTACAATTGTAGTGCAGACAAAAGTGTCTTAAATCATATATATGGTCTTCCTGTAAAATGGAAGACCATATTTTCTACATTATCCGTAAATATTCTTTCAATAAACAAAAATATTATAAAAATGAAGACAAAGAAATTTTCAGCATTGCAATTAAATAAAAAAGCAATTGCAAACCTTAATAATACTCAGTTAAATGCAGTAAAAGGAGGTAAAGCTGCACAATCTTCTTCAAGGGGTTGCTCCAATGGTGGAATTACCTGTGAATTTGGAGGCGTAACACTTGTTGTACAAACTCAAACAACGGCCTTTTAAAAAATCATACATATGGTCTTTCCAAGATAAAGACTATATTTTTCTAAAAAACTTAAGATATGTTACTAAAACCTACAGATTTTTTTCTTTTGAGAATGCCCGGTTTTTCAGTTAATCATTTAGCTGAATTGAACTCTCATGTCCAAAACAGAGATATTCTTTCAATAAAGAAAATTTTTGGCAATGAACTGTTTATGAAGGCTGTATATCTATCTTCGCGCTACTTCTATACAGTTGCAATACGGTGGTTGGAAAACGATAATATATCTTATAATAACGAAGATAAAGTTCTTCTTACACTATATAAATATTACTCCAGAATATGTTCCAGAGCTACACCTTATGGATTGTTTGCCGGTTTTTCTTCGGGAAATATTTCAAGTGAACACACACAGATTAAATTTGGGGAAAACTACCTTGATCCCAAAATAAGGATAGATTTATTAGCCCTTAAAAAAATAAAAGATTTTATTATTGATAATAATGAAAATTTGAAAAAAATTAATTATTATCCTAATAATACAATTTATAAACTCAATCATATCCTCCGATATATCGAGTGGGACAAAAATTATAATTATTCCATCTCAGAAATTGATGCCACAAATCTTCTAAATAAAATTTTAGAAGCATCTAAATCAGGCATCAACTATCAAGATCTATCGCAAATTATTAAAAATGAAGAAAATGAAGCTTCTGCTGAAGATGTAGATGATTTTATAAATTTTCTTTTTCAAAATAAAATTCTTGTAGACCGATTACCGCCGTATTTAACGGATGTTAATGATCCTGTTACAGAATTACAAAAACAATTAGAACTCTATAAAATAATTTCTGAAAAATCTGAAATTATTAAAACTATAAAGGAAATCACTTCAGAAAATACTATAAATATTGTTAAGATTGATTCTATTTATGAACAAAATCAGGATATCCTGAACGAAAACCTTCAGCTTCTCCAGGTAGATCTGAAATTGAATTTAGAAAAAAATCAAATTAATGAAAAAATTATTAAAAAAATCACTCAGATTACGGGTGAGCTGGAGGGGATAGCAATTAATAAGCCCATAGAAGATATCAATGTATTTTGTAGAAAATTCTATGAAAAATATGAAGAACAGGAGATAGAACTTACCAAAGTTTTAGATCCGCAAATAGGAATTGGTTATGGATTGCAGATTAGTGGAAATGTGGAGGAAACACCATTGCTTCAAAATATTTTTTTCTCTTATAAAAATTTTGATACATATGAAATTTCTCCTATTTTAAAAACCGTATTGAGCAAATACAGTGATTATTTTTCCGTACATAATGGTAAGCCGATTACTCTAACAAAAGAAGATATTAATAATTCTTCAACGAATCAAAGAAGAAGTGAACTTCATGATACCTATTATCTTTTCGGGAATCTACTGGTAAATGATAATGAGGAAATAAATGAAAATAATTTCAAATTCTTCAATAAATCTTCATTACCTGCTCCAAATTTCAATACCGTCTTATCAAGATTCGCTTACCACGATGAAGTTTTGAAATCCAAAATTGAAGCATTACAAAATGATTCGGATGAGATAATTTATGCTGAAGTTGTTAATTCGTCTAGTGACAGACTTGGAAATGTTTTGTTAAGACCGAATTTCTATCAGTATGAAATTCCTTATATCTCCGAAACAAATAGTGATAAGATAAAAATCAATATTGATGACATTATGATAAGCATTAAAAAGAATGAAATTATTTTAAGATCAAAAGCCTTAAATAAAAGAATAGTGCCTGTAATGTCAACAGCTTACAATTATCATTTAGATCAGCTTTCAATCATAAGATTTTTGGGAGATTTGCAATATTATAACGTTTTCAGGGGTTTCCGATGGGAATGGGGCGCATTATCAGACAATACTTATCTACCAAGAATTGAATATAAGGAAATCATTCTTTCCGAAGCAAGATGGAAAATAAGTAAAAATAAGTACAACGTCTCCAAACTTAAAATCTATTTACAGGAAAATAAAATTCCTAAATATTGTAATATCAAAGAATTAGATAATATTTTGCTTTTAGATACAGAAAATGAAATATCCCTTACAATATTGGTCTCAAAGCTGTTAAAACAGGATGTAGTTCTGTATGAATCGTTTATAGAATCATCTTTTATCATACAAAACAGTCAAAAATATGCAGGAGAAGTGATCATTCCATTAATTAACGAAAATAAAAGTAAAAGGGCTGAAATAACAAATCCGGAAATTTTACATGATGAAAGAAATTTTTATCCGGGTGGAGAATGGAGCTATTTCAAATTATACTGCAGCCATAAAATTGGCGATAAGGTAATTACAGAAGTTTTAAAACCTTTATTATCAGATTTTTCAGCTGAAACTTTTCCGATAAGATGGTTTTTCATAAGATACAATGATCCCGAAAATCATATCAGATTTAGAATTAATAAAAGACTAGATAAAGACTTGATTCAGAAAATCAATGACTATGCTCAGAAGTTTATTGATGAAAAACTAATTACAAAAATCCAGATTGATTCTTATAAACGAGAAATTGAAAGATATTCCGGTTTTGGAATTGAAGATGCGGAAAAGCTGTTTTATTTTGATAGTAAAGCTATCGCCGTATTTTTAGAAGCAAGTGAATTTGATGAAGACGAGAATATTCGATGGATGGTTTCCGTAGCTTCTGTTGACGCGCTTTTAGACGACTTTGACATCTCAGTACAAGATAGGAAGAACATTTTTGAAGATCTTTATCAGCAGTTTTTACCGGAATTTGTAGATATATCAAACAGAACATACTCAAAAGCATTTAAAACATCTGTTGATGCACAATACAGGCAATACAGATATTTTTTTGATGAAATAATTAATGATAAAAATCTCTCCAGTATTGAAAACTATATGAAGCCATTTGCAGAAAGAAGCCGCAGTATAAGAAGGCTTCTCGAAAACAAGCGAATGTCGAACGAAAATGCCACGCGTTTTTTGAAGAATTTTATTCATATGTCTCAGAACAGATTTTTTTATACAAAACCCAGAATGTATGAACTTTTAATCTACTTTTTTTTATTTCAAAGCTATAAATCAAAATTTTTAAGAAATGGATCAGATAAAAAATACGCTCAATAATATTATCTCTATTATAGACAAGAAAAAAGACAGCTTTAACGAGCCTACAGTTGAAGGCGGAACAATGGGAGTGGCCATATTCTATTATTTCTGTCATCAGTATTTTAAAGAAGATCAGTATCTGTATAAAGCAGAAGAAATGGTAGAAAAATCAATTAATTTGATATCTGTAATCTCCAATCAGGATGAATTTGTACCAAAATATACAGGAGATTCTCTTTCAAGTGTTATTGCAAGTTTTGGAAAAGGATTGCTTTTTATTGAGAATAAATTCAATTACGAATACGATTTCAGTTCATATTATGAAGTAATCAGCGATACTCTTCAAACCTTGTTGGAAGAAGATATTAGGAGAAAAGATTATGACTTTTTCAGTGGGGCTTTATCAAGCGCTTATTTTTTTCTTAATAAATTATATTATTCAAATAATAACGACGAAATCTCTGTTAGAAATCTTAGGAAAATTTACAAAAACTCAAAAAAAGCTTCAGTTCATTATAATGAAAATGAAATTTACTGGAAAGCGCCATCTTATCTGAATCAGGTTTACCTTGGGCTTTCTCATGGTTCTGCAATGATGATTAATTTCTGGTCAAAACTTTACCGGATTAATATTGTAAATTCTAAAAGTCAAGAAGAAATTCAATGGCTGAACAAGGCTGTCAACTTCGTTTTTGAAAGAAAAAGAGATTGTGTAGACGGATATTTTCCTCATAAAGCATTTTCTACAGAGATAGAAGAAAAAACACAATTATCAATGTGCTATGGTGATTTGGGGGTACTATATTCGTTGTTTAATGCCAATAAAACACTGAAAAATATTAATTATAAAGATACAATAGACAGGATGCTTTATACGAGCAGTCTCAGAAAACAGGAACCTCAGTATACTTATGATACAGGAATTTTATACGGAGCTTCGGGACTGGGATATATCTTCGAGTATTTTGCAGCCGAAAAAGGCGAAGATATTTATGAGAGCACAATAGATTATTGGAACAATCAGATTTTAACGTACAGAACAGCAGATAACGATTTTGTATATGGTTTTAAAGATGATAAAAACGAAAATGCAAAATTTTCTTTTGCATGGGGAGTAATTGGAATGGGAATCAGGCTGATGCAATCTCAGTCAGCTCAGCTACCATCAGTAAATGAATTATTATTAATAGGAATTTAAGCTATGAAATTTGTTGCTCAATACGATCAGATGGACTGCGGTCCGGCTTGTCTTTCAATGATTTCAAATCATTACGGAAACCCAATGCCAATGCAGTTTTTACGGGATAAAAGTTTTATTACCAGAGAAGGTGTTTCTTTATTGGGAATTAAGGAAGCCGCTGAAAATGTAGGTTTTGAAACATTGCCTGCAAAAATGGATGTAGAAAATCTTTCCAATGATCTTCTTCCTGCGATTCTCCATTGGAATCAGAACCATTTTGTGGTACTGAAAAAAGTATCAACTCATCTTTTTACAAGAAAAAAAACATATAAGATTGCAGATCCGGGGCATGGTTTCATCACTCTGGCGGAAGATAAAGTGAAACAATCTTGGTATTCGCATGATAATCAGGGGATTATTCTTTGCATGGAACCGACTGAAGAATTTTTCCATTATAAAGCACCAGTGGAAGAAAAAATTTCGTTCAAAACCATTCTTCCTTATCTGAAACCTCATAAAAATAAAATTTCATGGATGTTTCTGCTGTTGTTATTAGGAACAGTGACAACGCTTATTTTTCCGATTTTGACACAAAAATTGATTGATGAAGGTGTCACAAAAAAAGATCTGAATGTCATTACTTATATTTTATTAGGGCAACTTGCATTTTTCTTCGGAAATATTATTTTTGAAGTAGTAAGAAACTGGATTACTCTTACCGTAGGAACAAAAATTAATATTCAGATTTTATCGGATTTCCTGAAAAAATTATTAAAACTGCCAATCAAATTTTTTGATTCGAAGCTTAAGGGAGATTTTAATCAGCGCATCGTAGATCATGATAAGATAGAAATTTTCCTTACTTCTCAAAGTTTGCCTATTATTTTTTCAATTGTTACTTTCTCTGTATTTTTCGGTATATTATGGTTTTACAGTTTTCCTATACTTATAGTTTACATTATCTTGACAGCAGTTTCCGTTACCTGGTCATTAATTTGGATGCGAAAAAGAAAAATTCTCGATTATATTCGTTTTCAACAGCGAAGTGAAAACCAGGAATCAATCTATGAAATGATAAATGGAGTTTCCGAAATGAAGCTGAATGACTTTGAAGATTATAAAAGAAATGAATGGGAAAAGATTCAGCACAAATTATTCAAAATAAATATGCGAATCCTAAAACTGGATCAGATTCAGCTTTCAGGATTTGAATTTATCAATCAGCTTAAAAATATAGTTGTAACTTTTCTTGCTGCCTATTTTGTAGTAAAAGGAAACATGACAATTGGTGCGCTTCTTAGTGTATCTTACATTATTGGACAAATGAATTCTCCAATAAATCAATTGGTTACATTTTTCAGATCATTACAGGATGCAAAACTAAGTTTATCCAGATTAAATGAGGTGCAAAATCATCCTGAAGAAGAAAAAAAGGAGCACCTTCCTTTAATGCACGAAAGATACACACATCAAAACAGCATAGAAAAAGGAATCTATTTCAAAAAGGTTTCTTATCAATATGAAGGACCTCAATCTCCATTTGTTCTGAAAGATATAAATCTTTTCATTCCCGAAGGAAAAGTTACTGCAATTGTGGGAGCAAGTGGAAGCGGAAAAACTACCTTAATGAAAATGCTTTTAAAATTTTATGAGCCGGTTTCGGGAAATATTGTTTACAATCATCATGATATTAATGATATTTCACCTTCAGACTTAAGGAAAAATTCGGGAGTTGTTATGCAGGATGGTTTTATTTTTTCTGATACGATCGAACGTAATATCGCGACAAGTGATGAAAATATTGATTATGAAAGGTTGGAAAAAGCAATGATTACTGCCAATATAAAATCTTTTGTAGATAGCCTTCCTCTGGGATTAAAAACTAAAATCGGATCTGCTGGAAACGGACTCTCGGGTGGGCAGAAACAAAGAATCCTCATTGCTAGAGCTGTTTATAAAAATCCGCATTTTATTTTATTTGATGAAGCAACTTCTGCTTTAGATGCTGAAAACGAGAAAATAATTCATAATAATCTACAGTCATTTTTTAAAGGTAAAACAGTAATTGTTGTAGCACATCGTTTAAGTACCGTAAAAAATGCAGATAAAATAATTGTATTAAAAAACGGTGAAATTATAGAATCAGGCAAGCATCACGAACTTGTTGATAAAAAGACAGATTATTATAACTTGGTAAGGAATCAACTAGAACTTGGAAATTAATAAAAATGCCAAATTACTCATATCCACAGAATCTTTGCAGGCTGCAAAGATTTTTGTGGTTAAAAGAAACGGCAATATTTAAAAGTAACCAGTGTCTTAGGAAATGTTCGATAAATCAAATAAAAAATACAGCATACTGTTATTAGGATCATGTACAAAAGGTTTGGAGAAATTAGTTAAGTAAAAAGGATACAAAATTTTTAACATCAACGCTAAGAATGGTTTATTTTTAGATAATCTCAATTTATAGAAATCTAGAAAACAACAATACACCTGCGTGGAGTAAAAGATAAATCGTTTTCCTGCTTAGAGTCTGTTTAATTTAATTCAATAAACTTTCCGTAATTTCTCGTAATTTTCTAAATTAAATAAACTTTGTTTATTCTTCACTTAATACGATGGTTTCATTGAATTAAGTGAATACCGCCTGGCAACCGGTAAATTGATCTTTTCAAGCTAAAATTCCTTAATTCTTAATGTTAAAAAAAAAGGTAAGTTTAGACAGGCTCTTAGATTAACGAAACTTTTTGCCTAGTCCTCAATTTTTGTAACTTATCCAACTTTTGTGCGTGATCCGATCTCGTTCACTTTAAACATAAATTAAAAACAAAAAAACCATCCTTAAAAAGGATGGTTTTTCGTAGACTCACAGGGATTCGAACCCCAGATGACTGAACCAAAATCAGTAGTGTTACCGCTACACCATGAGTCTCTGTTTGTTTTAGTGGTGCAAATTTACAGCTTTTTTCATGACATGCAAGTACTTTTTAAACTTTTTTTTAAATTTACACTAGTTTTAGACACGGTACTTATGCAGATCAACTTTAATAATCTCAATATGAATCAATTATCTTTCAACTCGGAATTTGAAGCAAAAATCGGAGAGTTTTTGAAGGAATGGTTCTCCGGATCTCAGACAGTAAAAGTACAGACTTCCGGTTCTACAGGAACGCCGAAGGTTTTTGATATTGAGAAAAAAAGAATGGTTGCCTCTGCAGAGATGACGTGCAATTTCCTGGGATTACAGCCGGGCGATACGGCTTTGATCTGTCTGCCGGTAGAATACATTTCCGGGAAAATGATGGTGGTGCGGTCGATTGTAAGAAAATTAAAACTGATTATTGCTGATCCTTCCGTAAAACCGGTCGAACATCTGAATAATGAAATTGATTTCTGTGCCATGACCCCGTTGCAGGTGGAAAACTCACTTGATAAATTATATTTAATTAAAAATCTGATCATTGGCGGGGCGGCCGTTTCTGAAAATCTTAAAGATAAAATTCTTCAGACTTTGGCTACATCCAATGCTTCAACCAGAATATTTGAAACCTACGGAATGTCTGAAACGCTTTCCCATATTGCCTTAAAGCAGATTGCTCCTCAGGCGGAGGAATATTTCAAAGCATTCGAAAATGTAGAAATATCGACAGATGACAAGGGCTGTTTAAAAATATTTGCGCCAGAAGTCAACTCGGAAATATTGCAAACGAATGATTTAGTTGATATTAAAAGCGGAAATCAATTCCGGTTTTTAGGACGGATCGATAACGTCATCAATTCCGGAGGGGCAAAAATCTTTCCTGAGCAACTGGAAGCTTTGGTAAAGAAAGAAATCGCCAATGAAGCGGTCTTTTTAGGCGTTGACGATGAAAGTTTGGGGCAGAAATTGATATTGGTTATTGAAGGGAAACCATCCGAAGAGCTAAATCGAAAATTATCGACAGTCGGTTATCAGAAAAAATTTCATAGGCCCAAAGAGATTATCTTCGTGGAAAAAATTCCCAGAACACCCAACGGAAAAGTAAACAGGATTGGACTGAAGAAAAGCTTAGATCATAAAAATTAAAATTCCAATGAAAGATTTTACCAGGGAACTCAGCTTCAAAACTTCCCGCAGCAGTGGCGCAGGAGGACAAAATGTGAATAAAGTCGAGACATCCGTCACCGTTCTCTGGAATGTTTCAGAATCCGGATTTTTTAATGACTACCAGAAAGATTTAATTCAAAACAAATTAAAAAACAGAATCAATGCCGATAGCTTGTTATTTTTAACCGTTTCCGAAACCCGGACGCAGTTCGCCAATAAAAACAAAGCCATTGAGAAAATCCTCGAAATTGTAAACCATGCTTTAATAATTCCGAAAAAACGTTTGGCCACAAAGCCGTCAAAAAACCAAAAGCAGAAAAGACTGGATACCAAAAAGAAACTGTCTGAGAAAAAAGAAAATAGGAAGTTTAAATATTAATGAATGCTCTTAAACAGCGATACCATCTGATATTTAGGACTTTGCTGGTGTACTGATACTAAAAACTTCCAGCAGCCATCATCCAGCTTCCAACCTTTTCAGCAGTTTAATTGTTAAATTTTATTAGCTTATACCCTCAATTCACAGAATCGTATTATTTTTGCGGCAAATTTTTAGACTAATGATCAAAAAACTTATCGCATTGAGCGTATTTTCCATTTCAGTGGCTTCTTTTGCCCAGAAAATTTCTATCTCTCCATCCGTAGGGTATGCTTTGAGACTAGCCAAAACATCACCGGACCTTTCCAGAGACCAGAAAGAATATTTAAAAGGATTAAAAAGCGGGGTAAACTTTGACGTCGCCCTACGCTACGAAGTGAAAACCGGACTTCTGATCGGGTTTAAATACTCAAACTACAGTGCTTCTACAAGCGGCCGTTTCAGCGTAACGGATAATATGGGGAATGTGGCTTCCGCTAATGTCAGCACCAAGGATAACATCAATTTTTACGGCCCGGAAGTTACCTTAACCAACGATGCACAGGATACGAAACATAAACTCTTCATGTCTGCCGCTTTAGGTGCCATGACCTATACTACCAAAACAGGAAACATAACAGGCAAGGGGACAACTTTTGGAGCGGAACTGGATTTTGCGTACCAGTATCAAATCAATAAGAATATTTTAATCGGGCCTAAACTAGGGCTTTCCGGAGGAACTTTAAGCAAATTCAGCTATAACGGCCAGACGGTAAAGCTAGGAGATGATCAAAAAGAAAGCTTAACGAGACTTTCTTTAAGCGCAGCCGCTACATTCCGTTTTTAAGTTTTATCTTTGCACAAATTTAAAAAAATGAGCAAACCGATAACTGAATTCATAGAAAAGTATTACCTGCACTTTAATGCAGCGGCTTTGGTGGATGCCTCAAAAGGATATGTAGCCCACCTGAAGGACGGTGGTAAAATGATGATCACTTTGGCGGGGGCCATGTCTACTGCAGAGCTGGGGAAAATCCTTGCAGAGATGATCCGTCAGGACAAAGTGGATTTCATTTCCTGTACAGGAGCGAATCTGGAGGAAGACCTGATGAACCTTGTAGCACATTCTCACTATGAAAGAGTTCCTCATTACAGGGATCTGACGCCTCAGGAAGAATGGGGTCTTTTGGAAAGAGGGCTGAACCGGGTTACCGATACCTGTATTCCTGAAGAGGAAGCATTCAGAAGACTGCAGAAGCATATCTATGAGCTTTGGAAAGATGCGGATGACAAAGGAGAAAGATACTTCCCGCACGAATACATGTATAAAATGATCCTTTCCGGAGTATTGGAACAGTATTATGAAATCCCGAGAGAAAATTCATGGATGATCGCGGCGGCAGAGAAAAACCTACCGATCGTTGTTCCGGGATGGGAAGATTCTACCATGGGGAACATCTTCGCTTCTTACTGCATCAAAGGAGAGCTTAAATTCTCCACCATGAAGTCAGGGATCGAATACATGGCGTACTTAGCCGACTGGTATACGAAGAATTCAGCAGGAAAAGGTGTTGGTTTCTTTCAGATCGGAGGAGGGATTGCCGGGGATTTCCCGATCTGTGTGGTTCCGATGCTGTATCAGGATATGGAAATGCATGACATTCCGTTCTGGTCATACTTCTGCCAGATTTCGGATTCCACGACGTCTTACGGATCTTATTCCGGAGCAGTTCCGAATGAGAAAATTACCTGGGGTAAGCTGGACATTACCACACCGAAATTTATCGTTGAAAGTGATGCTACCATCTGTGCACCATTGATGTTCTCTTATATTTTGGAAAATTCTTAATCGAATATCTTATAAAATGTACATAAAAGGCTTATCCGTAAGCCTTTTATTTTTTTAGCCCATTGGATACAACCGGAAAAAACAAATTTGATGCGCTGACGGGGATGCGTGCCGTTGCCGCGATTATGGTATTCGTGTACCATAACCGGAAATACTGGCGCCATGACCTGCCGTTTGAAATCATGCGTTTCATCAGCGAATGGCATATCGGGGTAACGGTTTTCTTTGTGCTGAGCGGCTTTTTACTGGCTTACCGGTATGAAGATGCGCCTTTGCAATCCGGAAAGTCATACCTGAAATATATGCTGCTCCGTATCGCACGGATTTTTCCCCTGTACTGGATCCTGCTGACCGCCTTTTTTCTGGATACAAAATATTCCAAAGATGTGGATACGTATTTTCTACAGTATTCGCTTTTATATTCTTTGTTTGAAAAATATTCCGTTTCGGGCATCGTCCAGGCTTGGTCGCTTACCGTGGAATTTTTCTTTTACCTGCTGGCTCCGCTTTTGTTTCTTCTGCTTAAAAAAAACTGGAAATACTGCATTATATTTTTAGCAGGACTTTTCCTGGCGGGATGGGGCTTAGGATACGGTTTGCATGAATACAACGGTAATCCTAAAGGTTTCCTGTATCCGTTAAAGTTCATGACGGGAAGCACCTTTTTCGGAAGAAGCACCGAATTCTTTTTCGGGATGCTGCTGGCCTATCTGATGAAACAGGAAAAGGGAATCCGGTTTTTAAAAAATCTGAAAAAACCGACACTGATCGGCGGAATTACAATCATCTTGTTAAATGTTTTTATTGTCTTTTTTGCCCGCAACAATTTCGTTCACGGTGTGGAACGATGGGAAGGAAGACTGATCCATGAATTTCTATTACCGGTGGCAATTGCCTTATTTTTCTGGGGATTAATGACCGAAAGAACGTGGGTTTATAAGATGCTCTCTTCTAAGACAGCCGTTTTATTGGGGAACGCATCATTTGTTTTTTATCTGATCCATCTCAGCTATTTCAACATGAAGCTGAAATCATACATTTACCTGCCGGACCGCAACTTTATACTGTTATGGATCAGCTCCATTATGATCTACCTTTTCATTGAAAAGCCTCTGTACAACGGATGCCGGAATGTAATTTCAAAAATTAAATAATATTTAATCCAAAGAATTAACCAGGACAAAATAGCGGTACGCCAGAATTCCTTTCTGAAATTTTGTCAGGGTATTGGGATCTTTATCACCTAATTTCGGAAGCACGGCTTTATTGATTTTATTCAGAAACCGGAAAAATGACTTTTTCATGATAAATTTTTTAATTCCCTAAACCTTATCCAAAAAGCATGCGGTTTTTTAAGTATTTTATAATCAATAAGTAAAGCCTTTTCTTAATTTTTATTTGAAAGTTTAAATAGGCATTTTTGTTAAATGCCATCGTCATTATAAAAATACCCACCATTTGTCATCCCCGCAGGGGATCTAAGCATAGTATTAGAGAGATGTCTGGAAAGATTTACAGTAATTTAACGTGAATTCGGCCGTATTTAATTTATTTTCAGTCGTTTATTTAAGTAAAATACTGGAATCTAATCCAGTGAGTCAGGCTTTCAATTAGAGTTTCTATTAATAGGTAATAAACTATTTAATTAATTTTACCTTTAATCGTAATGCTGACAAGGGAAACCTCCAGCATCCAGCTTCCATCTTCCAACCTGTTACTTCGAGTTCACGTTAATTTAATCCCAGTCATCTGCAAAATAAGCGTGAGACTTTTAAGCCGGTTTAAACAAAAAAATCAACCCAATTTTTTATATTTGAATATAACAATCAGCAATGAACGAAATTTTCAAACAACAGGTCTGGGAAATCACCAGGCTGGTTCCCAAAGGCCGGGTAACAAGCTACGGCGCGATTGCCAAAGCCGTCGGTTTCCCGAATCATTCCCGTCATGTCGGAAAGGCCATGGGTGGATGTCCGAAGGATGTGCCTGCACACCGGGTTATTTCAGCCTCGGGCACGCTTTCCGTCCCGGAATTCCAGGAAAGACTGGAAGCGGAAGGCATCGTGGTAGAAAACGGCAGGATCAAAAATTTTAAAACCCTGTTCTGGAATCCGTTGGAGGAATTGTAAGGAATTATTTACCGTTCAGGATATAGAAATGACGGCTGGGTCTGTTTTTTTAGCAGGAAATATTTTGACGCCTTAGTTTTGGGGTATAAAATGATTTGTATGAAAACAAAACTTCTATTTTCCGCACTTTTCTTACTGACCGTCTGCTTTTTTAAAGCACAAATGGATGACAATTTCTATAAGCCGAATAAAGTATTTCTTCCTATAGAAAATGTTAGCTATGAAGATTTTTCCATTCCTGTGCAAAATGATACGATTACGGGGATTATCCTGAAACCGAAATCAGAAGTAAAAGCTACCGTTTTATTCTTTCATGGAGCCGGAGGTAACGTTTCTTCTTACCTGTTTATGATAAAACCGTTGGTGGATAAGGGTTTCCAGGTAGCAATGATCGATTTCCGCGGCTACGGTAAATCAACAGGAAAACCGACGCACCTGAATGTGGCAGCAGACGGACAAATTTTTTTTAATGAGATGATCCGCAGACCCGAAATGAAGGATACCAAGATAATTATTTACGGAGCTTCCCTGGGTTCGCAGGTGGCTGCACATCTCGCCCGGAACAATAAAAATAAAATTGCGGGATTGGTCATGGACGGAAGCCTTTCTTCATTCACCGATATTGCGATGTATTACAAGCCGGAATACAAAGAAGTTATTTCCCGGTATGTGGTTTCTCCTTATGCGGCCAAAGAAGATCTGCAGGATACGGAAGGATTGCCTAAACTTTTCATTCACAGCAAAGAGGATAAAGATGTACCTTATGAAGAAGGCTTTGAAAATTATACCAAAGCTTCACTTCCCAAAGAGCTTTTTGAATATTCCGGGAAGCATCTGGAGGCGATGAAAACAGATTCTGAAAAGATCATCACATCCCTTGAAAAGATGTTAATGAAATAAATATCAGATTTTCGATAAGCTGACTATGAAACTAAAAACCCCGGCGGAGCAAAGCTCCGCCGGGGTTTTATTAAAAGACGTGAAATAGATATTCAACACGCTTAGAAGCATCTTAACGGAAGTACTTCCAGCATCTGGCTTCCCTCTTCCAGTCTTTCCTAAAAATCGTCAATTTATTTTTCCAGTTGCTTATAACTTCTCTGGATGAAGTCGGTCAGCTCTTTTCCTTTCAGTAAATTCTGGGAAAGCTTCGCAAGATCCAGCGCATGCTTGATTAAGCCGGCTTTTTCTTCTGCATCTTCCGTTTTCAGGATCTGCCCGGCAAATTCGCTGTTGGAGTTCACCACCAGGTTGTACATTTCCGGGAATCCGCCCATACCGAACATTCCGCCGCCGCCGGTGGCCTGCATTTCTTTCATTCTTCTCATAAACTCAGGCTGGGTGATGGTGAAGGGCGCATCGCTGCTGTCCAAGTCTTCAAGTTGAATGGTGAACTTGCTGTCATTGATCGATTCTTCCACATTTTTCTTTAGGGATTCTTTCTCTGTTTCATTCAATTTGGAAATCACCGGCTCGTCTTTCTTGATCAGGTTATTGATGTGATCGGCATCCACTCTGGCAAAAGAGATTTTGTCTTTTGACGTTTCCAGTTTTTGGATCACGTGAGGGATGATCGGCGAATCCATTAGAAGCACTTCATAACCTTTGTCTTTCGCAGCCTGGATATAAGAATGCTGTTCATCGGCATTGGAAGCATACAGAACAACGAGCTTTCCGTCTTTATCCGTCTGGTTCGGCTTGATTTTCTCTTCCAGTTCATTCCAAAGGAAATATTTTCCATCGGTTGTCGGGTACAACGTAAACTTGTCTGCTTTTTCAGCGAACTTTTCTTCCGTTACGATTCCGTACTCGATCACCACTTTAATGTCGTTCCATTTTTTCTCATAATCTTCACGGTTTTCGTTGATCAGGGAAGCCATTTTGTCGGCTACTTTTTTCGTGATGTACGATGAGATTTTCTTCACGGCACCGTCAGCCTGCAGATAAGAGCGCGAAACGTTCAACGGAATATCCGGAGAATCGATCACTCCGCGAAGCAGCATCAGGAAATCCGGAACGATACCTTTTACTTCATCCGTTACGAAAACCTGGTTTTGGTACAGCTGGATCTTATCTTTTTCAATGTTTAAATTGTTGCTGAGCTTCGGGAAGAATAGAACCCCGGTTAAATTGAACGGATAATCAACATTCAAATGGATATTGAACAGAGGCTCTTCAAACTGCATCGGATACAGCTCGTGGTAGAACTTCATATAATCCTCATTCGTCAGTTCGCTTGGCGCAATCGTCCAGGCCGGAGTAGGATTGTTAATGATATTATCTACCTCTTCCGTTTCAGCTACAGCATCTTCAGGCGCATCTTCCGGTAAAGGCAAAGTATGGGTCTTGGTTCCGAACTTAATCGGTACCGGCATGAACTTGTTGTATTTCAGCAGCAATTCACGGATCTTGCTTTCTTCAAGGAATTCTGTGGAATCTTCTGCAATATACAAAATGATCTCAGTTCCTCTTTCAGACTTGTCGGCTGTTTCTTCCAAAGTGAATTCCGGGCTTCCGTCGCAGATCCATCGCACTGCCGGTTCATCTTTATAGGATTTTGTTACGATTTCCACTTTCTCCGCTACCATAAAGGCAGAGTAGAACCCTAGTCCGAAATGCCCGATGATCCCTGAATCTTTCGCGGTATCCTTGTATTTCTCCAGGAATTCCTCAGCTCCCGAAAAAGCCACCTGGTTGATGTATTTTTCAACCTCTTCACCGGTCATTCCGATTCCCTGGTCGATAATCGTAAGCGTCTTGTTTTCTTTATCGATTTTCACTTCGATCTTAGGATTCCCATACTCAACTTTGGCCTCGCCGATGCTCGTTAAATGCTTTAATTTTAAGGTAGCATCCGTTGCGTTGGAAATTAATTCTCTTAAAAAGATTTCGTGGTCGCTGTAAAGAAATTTTTTAATAAGCGGAAAAATATTTTCCACCGATACATTAATATTTCCTTTAGTCATAATAATTTTTGTTTTTTAATTTCCTTTGGTTTCTCAAAAAAAATACCGTTTACAAGAAACTGACATTTTGGCATTTTTTAACATAATATGGATTTGTCGGGGAAATAACTTATTTTTAATCCTTAAAATTTTATATCATAATGAATTTGAAATATTCAGTTTTTATACTGTTCGTCATGACGTGTTTCACGTACGGACAGAAAAAGCCGCTGGATCATTCCGTATACGACGGCTGGCAGAACATCGGGACGAGAAAGATCTCAAATGACGGAAAATGGGTTGCCTATTCCGTAGAGGTTCAGGAAGGAAACCCTGATCTCTTCTTATATTCGGTTAAAAACAGGAACACAAAAAAATTCCCGAGAGGAATAAGACCTGAATTTACAGGCGATTCGAGGTTTGCCGTTTTCCAGATCCGCCCGTTTTATAAAGACATCAAAGCCGTAAAAGATAAAAAGCTCAAGCAGAATAAGCTTACGAAAGATACTTTGGCGATTGTGGATTTTGCAGGCGGTAAAACGGAAAAGATTCCAAATGTCAAAGGATTTAAAATTCCTGAAAAAGGCGGTTCCCATATCGCTTATCTGCTGGAAAACCTAAAAGATAAATCTGCGGATGATGCTGAAAAAGAGGGTGAAGATAAAAATGAAGACGACAAAAGCAGCAAGCCGTTGCAGCTGGCGGTACGAAACCTGGCGGATGGAAAAACAACCACTTATAATGATGTAGTCCGTTATGAATTCAGCAAAAACGGGAAGCAGCTGGTTTTTGTCACCAAGAAACAGGAAGAAAAAATCAGTAAAAATAAAGAAGAGAAAAAAGATTCTGCCGATGTAAAGCCGGTGGATAAAAAGAGCACCGATAAATCGAAACCGAAGAAATATCCTTTGGAGACCGTACAGATCGTTGATCTTGAGACAGGAGCCGTGAACAAAATCTCGGAAATGGAAGGCGATTTCTCCCAATTGGCTTTCGATGAAGCAGGCGGCCAGCTTGCCTTTGTAGGAACGGCTTCTGCGCAGAATGACCTGGTAAAACAATATCAGCTGTATTACTTTAATGTTAAACAAAAAAAGCAAGAAGCTGTCACCAATGATCATTCCCGGATGAAAAAGAATTGGGTGGTGTCTGAAAACCGTTTACCGGTATTCAGCAGAAACGGAAAGCAGCTGTATTTTGGGGTTGCCCCAAAACCTGTGGCCAAAGATACCGCGATGATTGCCAACGACCATGCTGTAGTGGATATCTGGAATTATAAAGACGATTACCTGCAGACCGTACAGCTGAAGGAACTGAAAAACGACCTTAAAAAGTCCTATGCAGCGGTTATGCAGACGGAAAAGCCGGATTTCTTTGTGAATATCGATGGAGAAGATCTGGATACGTTACGGTTGGTGAATGAAGGCAACGCAGAATTCGTTTTGGGAAGTACCAGTATAAACAACCGGATCGCTTCACAATGGGAAGGTTCAACGAAGAAGACGTATTATATTATCGATAACAAAACAGGTGAGCGAACGGAGATTGTAAGGAATCTGAATGGTTCGGCAGCGCCATCCCCGCTTGGAAAATTCGTCGTGATTTTCGACCGTGAAAAAGGGCAGTGGCTGAGTTATAATGTGAAAACGAAAAAGACCACACCGCTGACTGCCGGATTGCAGGTTTCATTCGTGGATGAAGAATTTGACATGCCCGACTTTCCGGTAGCTTACGGCATCGCGTCCTGGACGGACAATGATGAATCGGTTATCATCCGCGACCGCTACGACCTCTGGGAGTTTTTCCTGAACAGTTCGAAAAAACCGAGAAATATGACCAACGGTTTCGGGCGTAAAAATAAAATTACACTGGAAACGTATGATCTGAATAAAGACATCAAAAGCCTGAACCGAAAATCGACGATTTATCTGTCGGCGTTCGATAATACAACGAAGGCGAACGGCATTTTCAAAACTTCAATCAGTTCAAATGCTGATCCAGTAAAAATTAAGATGGAAGAGGTTTGGGGATACCGCAGCCTTCAGAAAGCTAAAAATGCGGATGAATATATTCTGGTTAAAGAATCCTACACCCAATCGCCTGATATTTTTGCTACCTCTGATTTTTCAGAACAGCAGAAACTAAGCAGTACCAATCCCCAGCAAGCCCTTTACAATTGGGGAACGGGCGAACTGGTTTACTGGACTACGCCGAAAGGAAACGAATCCGCAGGGCTTCTCTATAAACCGGAAAATTTTGATCCCGCTAAAAAATATCCGATGATCGTGTATTTTTATGAAAAACTTTCAGACAACCTGAACCGTTATGTGGCACCGGCTCCGACGCCTTCCCGATTGAACATCTCGTATTTTGTAAGCAACGGTTATTTGGTGTTCACCCCGGATATTTCATATACCGACGGTCAGCCGGGAGAATCTGCAATGGAATACATCAATTCCGGAGTGGAGAAATTGAAGCAGAATCCGTGGGTAGACGGGACGAAAATAGGGATCCAGGGACAAAGCTGGGGCGGCTACCAGGTGGCTTATCTGATCGCGCATACGGATATGTATGCAGCAGCCTGGACGGGTGCTCCGGTGGTGAATATGACTTCTGCTTATGGCGGAATCCGCTGGTCTTCCGGAATGAACCGGCAGTTCCAGTACGAAAAATCACAAAGCCGGTTGGGAAAAAACCTGTGGGAAGCACCGGATCTCTACATTAAGAACTCACCGTTGTTCGCCATGGATCAGGTGAAAACACCGGTCGTTATTATGAGCAACGATAAAGACGGAGCCGTGCCGTGGTACCAGGGGATTGAAATGTTTACCGCTTTACGCCGTCTCGGAAAGCCGGCCTGGCTGCTGAATTATAACGGTGACGACCATAATCTGATCAAACGCCAGAACCGGAAAGACATCCAGATCCGCGAACAGCAGTTCTTCGATTATTACCTGAAGGGTTCCAAAGCACCGGTATGGATGACCAAAGGTGTTCCGGCGACCCAAAAAGGAAAAGACTGGGGATTTGAATTAACTGACGAAAAACCCTAGTCAATAATGCATAAAACAAACCCGGCGGAGCAAAGCTCCGCCGGGTTTTTATTTAATCAATCTCAGAATTACTGCTTTTTATTCGCGATTTCTTCCTTGATTTTATTTTCCAGCTCTTCTGCAAGTTCAGGATTGTCTTTTAAGACATCTTTTACCGCATCACGGCCCTGTCCAAGCTTTGTCTCCTCATAGCTGAACCAGGAACCGCTTTTCTTTACGATACCCTGTTCTACCGCCTGATCCAGGATTTCTCCTGTTTTGGAAACCCCTTCTCCGTACATAATGTCGAATTCGGCCATTTTAAAAGGCGGAGCCACTTTGTTTTTCACGATTTTCACCTTCACACGGCTACCGATTGCTTCATCGCCATTTTTGATAGGTGCACTTGCCTTTCTGATGTCTACCCTTACCGAAGCGTAGAATTTCAAAGCATTACCACCGGTTGTTGTTTCAGGATTTCCGAACATTACCCCGATTTTCTCTCTCAGCTGGTTGATGAAGATCACGGTACATTTGGTTCTGTTGATCGTAGCAGTAAGCTTTCTCAAGGCCTGGGACATCAATCTTGCGTGAAGACCCATTTTGGAGTCTCCCATTTCCCCTTCGATTTCCGCTTTTGGCGTAAGTGCCGCTACGGAGTCGATCACTACGATGTCGATCGCTCCTGAACGGATCAGATTATCGGCAATTTCCAGTGCCTGTTCCCCGTTGTCAGGCTGTGAAATGATCAGGTTTTCAAGATCGATTCCCAGCTTTCCGGCATACCCTCTGTCAAATGCATGCTCCGCATCGATAAATGCCGCGATTCCTCCCGCTTTTTGAGCTTCGGCAATCGCATGAAGCGTTAAGGTCGTTTTACCGGAAGATTCAGGCCCGTAGATCTCAATAATTCTTCCTCTCGGATAACCACCTACTCCAAGAGCGATGTCTAACCCTAAAGATCCTGAAGGAATTACTTCGATGTTCGTATCAATGACACTGTCACCCAATGTCATTACCGTTCCTTTTCCGTATGTTTTATCTAGTTTGTCCAGCACCAGAGCCAGTGCTTTTTTCTTGTCGTCTATATTACTCATCTGTTGTTTAAATAATTAATCAAAAATACGAAAATTTAACATTAAAAACTAATAATATCTACCACGCAGACCTGTTTTTATAGTTAAAAAAAATATAAAATTCTGTGATCTCTCAACGGTATTCCGGATTGCTTTTTCCAGGAGCTTTTTCGCGCTTTCCGCTGCAATCTTTTTTTTCAAAAAAGGATTTCCGCTGCAATCCCGGCTAGGGCATTGGTGGGTAACGATAAGGTAGGTCTGGATATTTCAGATGTCATCCCCGCAGGGATCTAAACATAGTATTAGAGAACGCATGGAAAGATTCGCGTATGGATTCTTTTCAGAATGACAAATTCAGTTAAGCATTAAAACTATCCACTCCGATTGTCATCCCACAGGGAACTCAATATAGTATTAGAGAAAAGCTCGGAAAGATTCTTGTTTAGATTCTTTCAGAATGACAACTCAAATACCATAACTATAAATGAAAATCTTTGATTTTCTTCTTCTGTGATCTGAAATATACGCAATGCAGGCCACTAAAAAATCTAATGTGACTTATGTGTTAAAGATCAATGAAAATTCGAGTGCTGCACAATGGTATGATAATCACCCAATACCTTCATTTGGGACTCATTTCCTTTCCTGATTCTTGCTTCCCGGCTCACGGTTCTTTCATATATTTTAGTAATGGTGCGTTTCACCAGCGGAAATGCTTTCTTATAGGCCACCTCAGGGATTTGAAGCCGTTGACAAACTTCATCATCCAGTAAAAACCAGGTGCAGCAAATATGGAGATAGCGGAGGTTCCTTCTCTGGAACGGGTATTTCAATGCAGGATTAATCAAAGATTCGTTAAGAAGAGAGTGGGCCAGCAGAACGGAATCCTCATCCGCAGGCGGCTGCACGGAGGTCCACAAATAAAAGTATTGGGTCGCCTCTTGTTTATCATTCGGTAAAAGATGTTCAGGAATGCCGAGCAGATAACCGACGTATTTCCAAAGGTGGAACAATCCTTTTTCCTCTTCTTCTGAAATCCGGGCACCCAGTTTATAGAGACTGTGCATGAAAACCAGGCTGAACCCAATGTAGGTGGCCATCATATCCCAGGAATTGATCGGCTCGCCCCAGTTTTCCGTATCCCAGTTTTTATAGTGTTTTTTAATGGAGAGCCTGGCATAAGAATGGATAAGTCGCGTTTTAATAGCAAACTCATATCCTTTCTGATGGATTTCCAACGCATCATATCGGGTTACGTTTACCCAGAAATCCAGCGTCTCGGAAAGCCGTTTTACCGCACCTTTTTTCAGGGCTTCGGTCGCAATAAGCGGTTTGTTGAGGTAAGCATAGTCGTAACCACCCATCAGGCAGTAATCCCGGAGGGAAATCAGCGCATCGAGGTTGCTTCTCATGCAGAGTTCAGCGCCTTTTTTGATAAGCTTGTAATCCAGCCAGCCGGGAATAGTCTGGACTTGACTGAAAAGCTGCTTTACGCTTTCGGGCACCTCGTCCTGTTCGGAAACGCCGTGGCGGATGTATCCTTCTATTTCTTTTGACGCTTCATGAAAATTCTTTTTGAAATAAACCTCTTTCACGACCTGATCCCCAACTTCATCCACATGGTAGAAGTACGGAGAAAACTGTTCAAAATTGTCGAAGCTCACCTTTGCTCCGGAAAAATCCAGCAGCATTTTCCCATTGCCTGTGGCCCAGAAATTTCTGAAATGTTCCGAATCCTTAAAACGTGGCTGTATCCTCTTCCTTTCCATTGGAATAAATTTACAAGTTTTAAGCCGCAATGGCAAATGGTGAAGGTTCAACTGTGAATAGTGAATTTTCACCAGGAATAAACCAGAACATACTTGTCAATTCACCATGGACTGCGAAGCAAATTGATCATTGACCTTTCAGATCAGTCCGCATTCAAAGGCTTTTCTTAAAAGTTCCTTGCTGTTCCTGGAATTGGTTTTGGCTAAAATATTTTTGCGGTGCGTACGGACCGTATGTTCCGAAATGATAAGCATTTTTGAGATTTCCGGTCCGGAGTATCCTTTGGCAATCAGGGCCAGGATTTCATTTTCCCTTTTGGTTAAGCTGATTTCGGAAATACGCTTTAAAGGGTTTTCAATTTTTATCTGATGGAAATCGTTTCTCGGACCAATACCCGTAATCAGAACCGTATGAGGATTTTCTTTGGTAATATGATTGATATTGGTATGGATATTAACGGACTGAATGAGATTTTTGTCCTCATCTTCCATGGTAAGAATCGCCTGATGATGAAACAGCTCGTAATTTCCGCTGGCGGTTTTCATTCTGAAACAATAGCTGGATTTCAGATACAACTGGCTTTCCCTGCCGACCTCAATGATTTTCCGGACGACCTCTTCTTCCGCTTTCATGATAAACGGAATATCATCAGGATGTGTGAGGTCGATAATGTCTTTTAAATTTTCAGGATAGTCTTTTAATCCGTGGAGTTTTAAAAGGTTGGGGTGGTGGTTGGAAACAGTACTGTTGGTGAGGTTCAGAACGTAATAATAAAATTCACCGATGGCAAACATTTCCCCGATGATCCGCTCGATGGGAGGGATATTGGCAATCTGCCGGTTTTCTTGTCTTCCCCCTGAATAAGACTTCCAAACGTCGGTTAAGGCATGTTTTTTTTCCGGATTATCCATAAAAAATTATCATAACGAAATATAGTTAAAATTATCTTAAAAATACCACAAAAGGGGGATTTTTTTGTAAGGATAAAATGCTAAAATTTGTGTACGCCAATAACCATGAAAGCTCAATCTTAACAACTTCTTTTTCTGAGTCGTTCACCCCATCATAAAACATAACTTTTATTATAGGCATAGGCCCATATGTCGGAAAAGTTTAGAATTTTCTGTTAGCTGTTTGAAAAGGATAAACTATGAATCCTCTACAAAACGTAGAGGATTCGTTATTTAATGTTTATTGTTGTTCGGAAATACCGCTTTATTGTACTTTAAATTCTATTTTATTATCGGCGTTTTTGCCTTGAATATTGGTATAGATAAAATTTCTATTGCATTTGTCTGATCCTAAAAAATCAATCCTATCATCTGCGAATAATGAATAATTTCCAGCCTTGTTTAGTTTGACTTTTATTTCAAGCTCATAATTACCACTGGCTGAATTATAAGTCACATTGTGCCAGTTTTCTGCTCCATTCCTTTTGCTTCCTTTCACGTAAGTAATGTTGTTGCCGTCAAAAAGCTGAGTAGCGCTTGCAATATACCAGCCATTGGTTGTTCCTGTTTTCTGATAAAGGTTGATAGGTTCTCCGAAGTAATTGTTTTGAGAAGGAATTGTCAATTGATAAGTAATTTCCTCTCCTTGGTTGTATACCTGTTTTAGCGGGGTTATTGTAATAAGGTTGGGTACAGTTGCGGAACCTTCTGTACCATCACAGACTTCGTCCCCTATATCAGGGCAACTTTGCAGTATTGACATAATCAATACTGCAAAGAAGATTTTAAAATATTTAGTATCCATAATTTTGGAAAAGGGTGCTAATTTTAGATGATTGTGCAGGATAAGCAGACATTAAAGGATTTTTTAAGTCGGCTGCGCTATTTACTGATGATGTAAGCCTGCTGAATATAGGGCCTAGATTATAAATACTTCCACTTTGTATGCTTACTTCATCAAGAACAGTATTTAAAAAAGCCCCACTTCCATTTCTGTGGACAGATTGATCATTTGTACCGTTATTCCTACCGGTATCTAAAATGTCAACAATCAATCCATGAGAGAACCAACTCCATTCATCAGTTCTAGTTGCGCTCATTGGTCTGTCAATTATACTAAATCCTTCCAATATCCCATTTACATTACTCATATGCTGTCGCGATGAGCCTGCATTGCTTTTTATAATGCTGCTGTTGTAATAAGAGTTACTTACATAGAATTCGGTTACTGTAGCCCAGCCTTCTGCCAATCCGATTCGTGCACCCGCTTGTAAGGACGGAGAAGTACCATCGTAATATGGATCACCACCATGAAGATGGATATTGCTTATTTCTGATGCAAACAACTGTGCCCAGTATGAAGCGCCTACTTTAGAAGCATGAGAGTAATGTCCCGATTCATGGAAAATAAGCTGATGTATTCTTCGGCTGTCACTTATGGTTTCATTACTTCTTGGATTCAGGCCTGTATAGATCTGGTCCGGTCTTAAATGTTTAGGAACAAGATTAATCGTAAATCCTGACAGGATATTCGTTAAGTTATGCCAAAAGTTTGCCTGACCGATATTCGCAAAAGAAGACATCAACGGCAATTGTTGATATTTGTAGAGCATCGGAGTAGCACCTGTCTGTTTGTTTCCTTCCCATGCCCATACGTTTGCATGGCTGATCGTGTTTGTAATACCGTTTGCATTACAATAGTCAACGTACTTTCTAAGGCCATTATTAACGGTGCCTTTAGACCAGAGATGGTTGCCGCCATTCGAAAAAGATGTATAGTCTATATATTTATTGCTACCGTTGTTGTTTTTATTAAGGGTCATCAGGTAATCCGAAACGAAAAATCCTAATACTTCATTCCACGTTTTTCTGATGGTAGCCGTTTCTCCTCTCCATTTTGCACGGATCTGTACGTTTCCTCTGTATTTTTTTGCTGTACCATTAAAGTTACCTGCATTATCTGTATATGTATAATGCCACCAAAATACTCTTCCGTATGAAATTTCTGCTTTCATAAGTCCTTCAATATTTCCTGTTCCCGTATTTTTAATCGTAATACGTCCGATAGGATAAAATTTGTTACTTGACTTCTGAACGTTTGTCAGAAGTAAGTATTTTTTTAGCTCATCCTCATTTCCTATTGAGATTCCGTCGGATTCAAGATCATCTTTCCAGTTAGCAAAATAGAGAGATACTGTTTCCACGTTATATTCCTCTTCGGAAGGCTCATAGAGTGCATCGAGGATTTCATATTTTATTCCATCGGGAAGTTTATAACCTACAGGAATAGTAGTATATACAGGATGAAAGAGATCTTCCTCGTTCTGCGGATTTACATAATAATCTCCTTCTTCAATCACTTCATAATCTAACGGGTGATCCTGAAGAACCGGCGTTTCTACAGAAGATTCGTCATCCAGATTATTTAATACCTCAAGTTCACTTTCTGATCCGGGAGTGATTTTGATGTAATAATGGGAAGCTTCTACTTTTTTGTCTGAAAACCCGGAATTAGCCACATTTTTATTATAGTAATCAAAAGCCTTCTGCATGTTTTCTACAGAATAGGGATTGATCAATTTTTTTCCCAGTACAATCTGGGTGTGGACATCCGGTTTGTTGTTTTCATTTGAAGCTTTTCCAGATAGAAGATTGTTTTGTGATGACAATGATTCATCTTTTTCTTGAAGAATATCATTCTGGCAGCTTATAAGAGCCATTGAAAAAAGAAAAATACTGATTGTTTTTTTCATGGTTGAAACTATATTTAAATTGTTAGTGTTCAGGTTATGTATTTAGTCGGGACGAATATAGATAATTTTAGTTGATAATAAAGTTAAATTTTTATTAATTGATTTCCTTCGTAAAAGAAATAAAAAAACCTTCCCGAAGGAAGGTCCTGTTATTTATTGCTGATTACTTATTACCAATTACAAAGAAGCAGCATGTACAAGCATATCCACCAATTTGTTGGAATAACCCATTTCATTGTCATACCATGAAACCAGCTTCACGAAGTTAGGGGAAAGCATGATCCCTGCATCCTTATCAAAGATAGAAGTTCTCTTATCTCCTACGAAATCCTGAGAAACCACTGCATCTTCCGTATATCCTAAAATACCTTTTAATTCACCTTCAGAAGCTGCTTTAATTACGGCACAGATTTCTTCATAAGAAGCTGCTTTTTCGATTCTTACCGTTAAATCCACTACGGAAACGTCAACGGTTGGTACTCTGAAGGACATCCCCGTCAATTTTCCGTTCAGGGAAGGGATTACTTTACCTACCGCTTTTGCAGCACCGGTAGAAGAAGGAATGATATTGTTTAATGCCGCTCTACCGCCTCTCCAGTCTTTCATGGAAGGACCGTCAACCGTTTTCTGCGTAGCCGTTGTAGCGTGTACTGTTGTCATTAATCCTTCTACGATTCCGAAGTTATCGTGGATTACTTTAGCCAAAGGTGCTAAACAGTTAGTCGTACAAGAAGCGTTTGATAAAATTTTGATATCGTCTGTAAGTTCATTGTGGTTTACTCCCATTACGAACATCGGCGTATCATCTTTGGAAGGTGCGGAAAGGATTACTTTCTTAGCCCCTGCATTAAGGTGCTTTGCAGCATTGTCTTTATCTAAGAATAAACCTGTAGATTCAACGATATAGTCAGCTCCGATTTCATTCCACTTCAGGTTGTTCGGATCTTTCTCAGCAGTTACCCTGATTTTTTTTCCGTTTACCACAAGGTCATTTCCTTCTACGGAAACTTCACCCGGAAAAACACCGTGTACAGAATCATATTTAAGCATATAAGCCATATATTCTGCATTGATCAGGTCATTGATACCTACCACTTCGATGTTATCTCTTTCAGTCATTGCTCTGAAAACAAGACGTCCGATTCTACCAAACCCGTTGATACCTACTTTAATTGTTGACATAATAGTTTGTTTTAAATTATATAAAAATATTAGATTGCTAAAATTTCCGAAATCAATAAAAGATCCTGATTGATTTCGTTATGCTTTTTGATGGCTTCTTCAATAGGTGTATATACAAGCTCATTGGAACGCATTCCGGCCATGACGTTGGTCTGTCCGTCCATCAGTCCGGTTACGGCACCATAGCCCAGTCTGCTGGCCAGCACCCTGTCGGCACAGCTTGGGGAACCACCTCTCTGCATATGTCCCAAAACAGCAACACGGATATCGTAATCCGGGAATTCCTGCTTGGTCTTTTCGGCCAGTTCATATACATTGGCCAGTTTTTCTCCTTCCGCTACCACGACAATACTCGATGCCTTTCCGGTTTTCTCTGCATTTCTGAAGTTATTGAAGAGCTCATCAATGCTGTCTTTGGTTTCAGGGATTAAAATATCAAGCGCTCCGGTAGCCAGTCCGCTGTTCAAAGCAATAAAGCCGGCATCACGGCCCATCACCTCCACAAAGAAAACCCTGTTGTGGGAAGTTGCCGTATCACGGATTTTGTCGATGGCGTCCATTGCCGTATTCAGCGCGGTATCGTAACCGATGGTATTATCGGTCCCGAAAATATCATTATCAATGGTTCCCGGAATACCGATCACCCGGATCCCGAATTCCTCGTTAAAAATTTTTGCTCCGGTAAATGTTCCGTCTCCTCCGATACATACCAGCCCTTCAATGCCGTGTTTTACGCAATTGTCGTAGGCTTTTTTGCGGCCTTCCGGGGTTCTGAATTCCTGGGATCTGGCGGATTTCAGAATTGTTCCGCCCTGGTTGATTATATTTTTTACGGAACGAGCTCCCATCTTAAGGAAATCATTGTTAATCAGGCCGTTGTAGCCTTCTCTTACTCCGTAACATTCTATGTTGTAATAATTTGCAGTTCTTACGACCGCCCTTAACGCTGCATTCATACCCGGAGAATCACCTCCTGAGGTAAGAACTGCAATTTTTTTTACAGCACTTTCTTTCATCTGGTAAAAAATTTCGAACACAAATTTACAAAAACAAGTTCAGATAATGGCAGTAACTTGATAAGAGATTTGAATATAAAGAATTAAAAACTTCTAAAATTTACGATTTTAAAAATAAGGCTGGCCATTTTACACTGTTTAGTACATTTAAATTAGCACTGCTCCTCAGAAATCAGTTGTTTTCCCCAGTTGTTTAGAAGCCAGAGAATCTCAACCAGCTGTTCCCCCAATTCGGTTAAACGGTATTCCACTCTCGGAGGCAGTTCATGGAAAGATTCTTTCGTTAAAATTCCGTCTGCAACCATTTCGCTGAGCTGTTGGTTTAAAACCCTGCGGTCTACTTTGGCTATTCCCCGCAGAAATTCGCTCGGTCTTTTTTTACCGGCATGGATCTGCCAGACAATGGGAATTTTCCATTTTCCGCTGATGGTATTGACGGCAACTTCCAATGGGCAGATTTTATTTTCTTCAGAATTTTCTTTTATACTCATCATGTTGACATTTTTATCCCTATGGGCGAAAAATATGCGGTATTGTTTATGTCATGCCGCTTTCGGACTTTTGTAAAGATAAGCAAACGGTCATGAATAAAAAACGAAAAGGAGCACGGTCCGCTAAAGATATTCCGGGAGAGATTTTAACACAGCTGAACCAGGGAACCCTGGAAACCGTAAATCTTACCGAATGGCTGGCGGTGGACCAGAAAGTGTTGCTTACAAACCTGTTGAAACAAACCGGCCGGTCAGCCTATCTGTCGCCTGTATTAGAAAATATGAATGCTTTGAAAAAGCAGACGGTCAACACCATCAGCGAAGCTTTGGGAAGGGGAATTCTTCATCAGGTATTGCAAAATAACGATGAAGATTTTTTACAGATTATTTCGGGACATCCGTCGGATATGGTACGGTGTTGGGCAGCTTATACGATCGGAAGAAACCGGGGACTTGACATTACGGAAAAATTAGATAAGATAAAGATCTTTGCGGCAGATGCCCATTTCGGAGTCCGTGAGATTTCATGGATGGCGGTAAGGCCTGATATTTCCGCTCACCTGGACGAAAGTCTGTTGGTTTTATCAGCCTGGACGAAAAATGAAAATGAGAACATCAGACGTTTTGCCAGCGAATCTACAAGGCCCAGAGGAGTTTGGTGCACCCATATTGATGTATTGAAACAGAATCCTGAATTAGGCCTGGTCATTGTGGAGCCTTTAAAATCAGATCCTGCAAAATATGTTCAGGACAGTGTGGGAAACTGGCTGAATGATGCCGGAAAATCAAAGCCCGGCTTCGTGAGAACTCTTTGTGAAAAGTGGCAGAAAGAAAACCCCGCGAAACAGACGGCTTACATCGTTAAAAAAGCGATGCGAAATATAATCAGGTAATTTTCATTACCATTTTTCCGTCAGATATTTCCAGTATCTCCTCGGAACATGCTGGATATGCAGTTTCAGATTCTTCCTTTCCACGATATTGGTTCTTGTAAAATACCGCTGCCAAAGGGTCTGATATCTTTTCTCCTCATCATGGAACTTCTGATGGTATTGGTGGAGGTCTATTTTTTCGTCCGGATAGAAAAAGTCACAGGTTTCCAGATCGTATAAGATACCGTAATGTCTCCGCAGGTCGTAGATCATCCATTTCTGATCCTGGTAGCGGTCTTTAAAATGCTTCCGGATCAGCGGAAGTACATTGAAATCGGGATCAACTTTCGCAAAGAAAACGCCGTCCTGCATTTTTTCAAAACGGACGAAAGCCGTCATCCGGTGCCGTTCCCGGTTCACCGATTTGCAGATCTTCGAAATTTTTAAAATAGCATCATCGGCATAATTCTGAAGGATATTCTCATCCGGATGCTTCACGGATTGTCTGATGGCCGATAAAATCAGCTGTTCCATTTCCGGATCTTCCGAAAGATACACTTTCAGCAGCTCATTAATCCCCTGTTTCCCGATATTCTGTTCTAATTTATGTAAAACCCTTTCCGCTTTATCAGTCTGCATAATGACCTCATGGATTTCCGCAAAGATATTCTCCTGATGAAACCTCTCCCGGCTCACGATTTCCACATCTTTATATTTATACTCGAAAACCTCGAATACTGCCGTTAAAAGTCCGTCGAAACTGCCGTCGTAGAGTAGGGTGGTCATGGATTGGATGAAGGTAACAATTTATAAGTGGAACAGTGTAACAATTAGGAAATTAAAAATAATTCGGGATATCTCTGCTTCCGTGAAGTACTCTTACGATGCGGATATGGTCGTCCAGTATTCTGTAAAAGATTACATGATGATCTTTCGGAAAACTGTATAAACCAGATTTAACTTCATTACGTTTTTTCCCGGAATAAGGATTTATAACCAGAGCTTGAAAAACTTCTTCGATCTCCAGAAGATATTTTTCGGCTTGTTCAAATCCGAATGTATTTATAGAATAATCAAAAATTTCTTCCAAATCCTGATCTGCAATTTCTGATAAAATATAAAATCTTTCAGACATTACTATTTGCTTTCCTTTCTGGACATGATAATATCCCGTACGGATCTGGAACTTATTTTGTCACTCCAGCCTTTTTCAATTTCCGCTTTCAAATCCTGAATGATACGGTGACGATAAAACTCATGGAGACGGAGTGCATCACGCACAACTTCGCTCGCATTTTGGAAGTCACCCGATTCTACCTGCTCAGAGATATATTGTTCCTGTTTTTTGGTGAAACTGACATTCATTGTAAATTGCTTTTTCCAAAATTATAAATTATATCCAGATTTAGCAAATATGGATACGATTAAAACAAAGTAAGCTGCTGCGAAAACTGATTATGAAATTTGGAAGAGCTTCCGCCAATCAATAATTTCTTTAAATTATGATCGGTTAAATATTTCAGGAAAACGTTTCCCGCATTAAAATCAATGAAATACTTAGCCCGATTGACTGCTGCACCAAGTCTTTTAAGATGGTCTATATTCAAGACCTGAAAACGCCTTGCACTTACAATTTTCTGTGCGGTCTTTACCCCGATTCCTGGAATTCTCAGGATCATCTGGTAATCTGCAGTCTGTAAATTCACCGGGAACTGTTCAAGGTGACGCAAAGCCCAGCTGAGTTTCGGGTCTACCTCAAGATCAAGGAACGGCATATTCGGGTCCAGGATTTCTTCAGCCTTAAAACCGTAAAACCGCATCAGCCAGTCCGACTGGTACAAACGGTTCTCACGGAGCATCGGAACTTCGGTGGTTAAAGAAGGAAGCCGTTTGTCTTCCAGTACAGGAACGTATCCGGAATAATACACCCTTTTCAGGCTGAAATTTTTATAGAAATGGTCAGCGACTTTAATAATTTGTAAATCATTTTCATTGGTGGCCCCTACAATCATCTGCGTAGACTGCCCGGCCGGAGCGAATTTCGGCGTTTTCCGGAAGAGTTTCTTTTCGTCTTTATACTGAGCAATTCCGTTCTGGATATATTTCATCGGATTCAGCATATCCTGACGGTTTTTTTCAGGAGCCAGCAGTTTCAATCCGCTTTCGGTCGGGATTTCCAGGTTAATGGATAGCCGGTCGGCATACAAAGCAGCCTCCTGCATCAGCTCGTCACTCGCCCCGGGAATTGATTTTAAGTGAATATATCCGTTGAAATTTTCTTCCAGACGCAGTTTTTTGGCAACACGAACCAGACGTTCCATTGTGGTATCTGCATTTTTAAAAATACCGGAACTTAAAAACAAGCCTTCGATATAATTTCTGCGATAAAAATTGATGGTTAAATCGACAACTTCCTCAACGGTAAAAGCGGCTCTTTTAATATCATTCGAGCTTCGGGAAACACAATAAGCACAATCGTAGATGCAATGGTTGGTCAGAAGAATTTTAAGAAGGGAAACACATCGCCCGTCTTCGGTATATGTATGGCATATCCCGCTTGCAGAGCTGTCTCCCAAAGCGCCTTTTTTGTTTTTTCGTGATCCTCCGCTGGATGAGCACGAGACGTCATACTTCGCCGCATCGGCAAGTATTTCCAGTTTTTCTTTCAGGCGGTCAAAATTCATATATCGTATTGAAAATAATTATTTTAGATCTTATTTACTTCTCAAAGATAGTTCCAAATTTGATAAAAATCAACCTTTTTTCATTGATGTTATCAACAGTTTAAAGTGACAAAATTAGTATCTTTACACGCATCAAATAATACATCAAATCAGCAGGATCTGATTTGATCACTGATACAAAGAAATAAACACATCACTTATGAACCATAGACCCGTTGAAGGTTTTTCCAAATTAACGAAAGAGGGGAAAATCGATTGGCTTGTTAACGAATATCTTGAAGGAAACGAAGAATATCAGCATATATTACAGCAATACTGGAATGAAAAGGCAGATCTGCAGAAACTCCATGATGAATTTTCCGAAAATACGATTTCCAATTTTTATATGCCGTACGGAATTGCTCCGAATTTCCTGATCGATGGGAAACTGTTTGCCCTTCCGATGGCCGTAGAAGAAAGTTCAGTGGTGGCAGCGGCTTCAAAGGCGGCCAAGTTCTGGCTGGATAAAGGCGGATTTAAAACCACCATCATTAATAATGAGAAGCTGGGACATACCCATTTTATCTTCAATGTCGAATCCCACAAACTGCTGCATTTTTTCAATTTTAATTTAAAGAAAAAATTACTCGAAGCCACGGAAGATATTACGGCCAATATGAGGAAGCGGGGAGGCGGAATTTTAGATATCAAATTGATCGACAAAACGGCCGAAATGCCGGATTATTACCAGCTGAAAGCAAGTTTTGATACGGTGGATTCCATGGGAGCGAACTTTATCAACTCCTGTCTGGAGCAGTTCGGAAAGACCTTGAAGCAGGAAGTGGCCGTAAGTGAAGATTTCAGTCAGGAGGAAAAAAATTCCTTGCAGATCGTCATGAATATTCTGTCGAACTTCACACCGGATTGCCTGGTAAGGGCTGAGGTTTCCTGTAAAATTGAGGATCTTAAAGACGACAGCGGAATTTCCAATGAAGAATTTGCCCGGAAATTCAAGCAAGCAGTGACCATTGCTGAAATAGAGCCTTTCCGTGCAACAACCCACAACAAAGGAATCATGAACGGAGTAGATGCTGTGGTGATCGCCACCGGAAACGACTTCAGGGCTACGGAAGCCTGCGCTCATGCCTATGCTGCAAGAAACGGGAAATATTCTTCCTTAACCCATTGTACAACCGATAACGGGATTTTCAGATTCTGGATCGACCTTCCGATTTCCGTGGGGGTTGTCGGAGGTTTAACGAATCTTCATCCCTTGGTAAAATTCTCGCTGGCCCTTTTAGGAAAGCCTTCCGCTCAGGAGCTGATGAGCATTCTGGCCGTTTCGGGGCTGGCCCAGAATTTCGGGGCACTCCGTTCTCTGGTAACCACCGGAATCCAGAAAGGGCACATGAAAATGCATTTGCTGAATATCTTAAACCAAATGGGTGCTACTGAAGAGGAAAAACAGTATTTTGTAACCTATTTCAAAGATAAAACGGTGAGCCATCATGAGGTGATCCATGAGTTTAACCGATTAAGAGGACAATAATGTTTGGAATCATAATTTCTGCCCTGATGTTGGTTTTCGGGATTTTTCTGAAGTTCACCAAAGATCCCGGGTTTGCAAGAAATAAAAAATTTGCATGGATGTTTATTGCCATCGGATTGGTCGCATTGGTATTTAAAATTTATGTATTCAATGAGAATAAGTAATCTTTTTTCTGAGGTTTTTCATCCCATGTTTTCTAGGATGTGTGATGCATCGGACAAATTGGTTCCAAACAAAGTTTTATTGTTTTTACTGATTTCCGGACTGAGCTTCGGCCAGCAGAAAAATATAACGCTCACCGATCTGCCACCCAAATCAGAAGATTTTGTTTTTCCCGTAGTATCTTACCCGCAGGATTCAAAAATTGCGGACAAGATCAATACTTATCTGCAGGTGGATCAGCTGGAATACATTCCCGGCTCGGGAGGAGAACCTTCTGCACTTGTGTCTTCAGGTAAAACCTCTTACTCCAATTATGTGTATTTTTACAGTTGGGAGAAGTTGCCGACGCCTGAGAATATTTTAAGCATTGCATTGGACGGAGAAGCTTCGGGAGCCTACCCCGAAGGTTTTAAAATCTGGAAAAATTTTGATCTCCGAACCGGCAACCTGATCAATGCCAAAAATCTTTTTCAGCCAACCGCTGTTAAAACCATGGAAGATATGATCCGTAAAAAAGTACGGAAAAGAATCAATGATTTTCTGACGGATTTAAAATCGCAGAAAAACCCTTCGGAAGAAGTGCAGGATGAGATTGCCATGTATGAGGAATGTTTCACCAACTACACTTTGGGAAGCATTCAGTATTATTTTACAAATGATAAGATAAAATTCATTGCGGAAAGATGTTCCAACCATGCGATGAGGGCATTGGACGAACTGGATACCCATGAAGTGGATTTTACCTACAAGGAACTGGACAAATACTGGAGTCCTTATGCCAAAAATTTACTGTCCGGCTCAAAGCAGGTAGATCAAACCGGTTTCAGCAATAAGCTGTACCATGGGAAAATCGACGGCAAATATCCGGTAAAGGTCCTGATGGGCGATGTCTATCCGGACGGCTCTTTTTCTGCAAAATACTGGTATGATAAAAACAAAAAGCTTATCGAGTGGCATGGGAAAGCAGAAGGAAACCACATTTCCCTGGTGGAGAGCGGTGAATATAGCGAAGATGCCCAACAGTGGATGGTGAAAGCCTTAATTGAAGCCGATTTGAAAGGCAATAAAGTCATCGGAACCTGGCGGGATGAAAAAACAAGAAAATATTTAAAACTGGAATTAGAACAATTATAATATGAAAACGATTACCTTAGTTTTTGGAGCCGCTTATGGAATGCTTTCCGTAATTTTGGGTGCATTCGGCGCGCACGCCTTAAAGAAAATTTTATCGGTAGAAAGGCTGGAAAGCTTTGAAACTGGAGTAAGATATCAGATGTATGCTGCCTTTTTCTTATTGATTGTCGGCTATATTTTAAAATTTGATACGTCTTCCCAAAAATGGATTTCCATCCTGATGATCGCAGGGACCATGCTGTTTTCATTCAGCATCTATGCCCTGAGCATGCAGGATTACCTGGGAATGAACCTGAAATTTTTAGGACCGATCACTCCGCTGGGCGGATTGCTGATGATCGTAAGCTGGCTGATGCTGATTTTTTATTTTGCCAAAAACAGGATTTAGTCTTTAGCGCAGAAAGGGAAAATCATCTCCCACGATTGCACGGATTTTCACGGATGGCAATGCTTTTTTTGACACATGAGTCACAAAGAGAATTTTGATGGTTTGAAAATATTTTAGAACACATGAGATTAAAAATCAAAGATTTTTAAAAACTTTTGAGCGCTTGTTCAACATAAAGAGTTAGACTTTTTTATACAGCATAAGGTATTGTTAATTTTAAATAGGTTTTGAAAAACTTTGTCAAAGTTCAGAACTTTGACAAAGTTGAGATTGAATACGTTGCAGTTTTTAATTTTTATAGAAATTGACTGCATATATCCTAGTTTAACAATTCCCAGCATAAATATCTTTTGTGACTTTTGTGGTAAAATTTTACCATGATTGCATGGGTTTTCATAGACGATGGCGTGGTTTTGACTTCGCTCAGCCACCGGAACTGATGTTCGTTGAATCATGTATTACAGATCGCTTCTGCAATAATTTTAACATGCTGTTTGTCATCCCTTAGGGATCTCAACATAGTATTAGAGAAGCAATGAAAGGATTCTTGTTCGGATTCCTGCGAAATGACAAAATTGCTGGCAAATATACCATGGAAATTTCAACGCTTTGTCTGTCATGTCTTTAGAGAACGATGCCTAATATTGGGACATGGTATGAAGATTCGTGTTTCGGGCTTTTTGAAAATCTTTGATTTTCTCTAATGTGCCCTAAAAATATACGCAAGGCAGGAGACTAAAATCTTATGTTTCTTATGTGCTAAAAACCTTTTGTAATTTACAGAGAGCTACTAATTAAAAACAAATGATGATTGTAATTTAAAAAAATTAAATTAAAATGAAAATCAACAGAAGACGGCGGATTATAAGAACCTTGAATTTGCTGGATCAGCCGATCCGGTTCAACCCGTTCGTATTCAGCCGTACTTTTTTTATGTGGGCCATTACAGGGCTGGTCGGTGGGATCATTGCCGGCGGTTACTGGATTGTTCTGGAACATTTCACTGAGTTTTTAGCGGAATTTCAAGGATGGATGGTGATTCCCGTTATGGCCATCAGCGGATTGATGGCCGGGCTGGTCATCCATTTTATCGGGGATCCGGGGGAAATTCATCTGATCGTTAATAACATCCGGTTCAACAAAGGAAAGCTGGAGCCCAGAAACAACCCTTCGATGATCTTGTCGTCGCTGTTCTGTGTGGCATCTGGGGGAAGTCTGGGACCAGAAGCGCCTTTGGTGCAGGTCACCGGCTCTACAGGAACCTGGCTGGGGAAAATTTTCAGACTGAAAGGGGAGGAGCTGCGTTCTCTGAGCATTGCCGGAATGGCATCCGGATTTACGGCCCTGTTCGGGGCACCGCTTGGAGGAAGCCTTTTTTCACTGGAAATCCTGCACCACAAGCATGCGGTGGAGTATTACAAAGCCATTATCCCGGCATTGGTGGCCAGCTGTTTCAGCTACCTGATGTTTGCACTGATTATCCATTTGGGAATCGGAGCCACGTGGGATCTGAAGGCCTATCATTACACCGGAGTGTACGATTTTTTATATGCTTCCTTGTTTGGGATTGTAGGAACTTTATTCGGATGGATCTTTATTTTTGTGGTTAAATTTTTCAAGAAAATTTTTGAATACAGAAAGTTCCCGATTTACATCAAAACCTTAACAGGCGGCATTGTTTTGGGCCTTATTGCTTTTTACTTTCCCATTACGCGGTATTTCGGCCATAATGAAATCAACCAGCTGATCAACGGGGATTATGCCCTGAATTTTCTGATTATTGTCCTGATCTTTAAAATCATTGCGATAGCTGTTACGGTAACTTCAGGATGGAGGGGCGGTTTCATCATTCCGCTATTCTTTGTAGGAACAACCTTAGGGCTGATTATCCATCAGCTGTTTCCAACGGTAGATACTACGCTGGCCATTGTAAGCTGCATGGCCGCCATCAATGCCTGTGTTACCAGGACGCCGATGAGCACAACGATTATTCTCGGGACCTTAACGGGGTTCACCTATTTCGTGCCGATTCTTTTTGCGAGTTTAACCGGCTATTTTCTCGCTCCGAAAATTCCGTTTATCGGTTCGCAGGCTCATCAGTTATCAGAAGAATAAAACATAAGAAAGTTCAGGTTTTTCCTGAACTTTTTTATAATGTAAATTTGACCGTAATTTTTCACAAAAAAACTTCCAGCCTCCAGCACCCCTCTTCCGGCTTGTTACCTGATTTCTACCTCGGGTTTGCGTTATTGTAAAGGAAATTCTCCCGCATCCATTTCAGCTTATTATAGCTTTTCAGGAATTTATTATTCAGCAGGATGAATTTTTCCTGGGCGTCAATCAGTTTATTTTCTCTTGAATTGATCAGGAATAAAGAACTCTCTCCGTTGCTGTAACGGGTTTCTTCTGCCTGGAGCAGACGCTGGTAATTCGTAAGGTTTTCCCGGGCGATATCGATTTGAGTATGATAATTTAAAATCTCATTTTTATACGTCTGGATTTTGGTTTCAAGCTCCCGTCTTTTAACCTGGGTATCCAGCGCATTCTGTGCCAGTTTCAGTTTGGCAATCTCATAATTGCCTCTGGCTTCCCTTTGAAAAATAGGGATTTCCAATTTCAGTCCGTACTGGAAATTATTATCGAAAAGCGGGAGATAATCGGCCCGGTAATTTTCCTTATTGAAAAAATTATAGGTGAAATCCAGTTTTGGAAGAAAACTCTGCCATTTAAGCCTTCGCTCACTTTCCAGAATATTTTCTTTCTGAAAATAATACAGCAGGGAAAAATGCTGATCGAGGTTTTGCTCCTCCACATGCTGAACCAGCATCTCAAAATTACTGAAAGCTTCGCTGTTTCCTGTAGAATCGGAAGGATAAATCATGGCCGTAAGATCATACAATTCCTGATTGTCTTTCCATAAAAACAGCTGGAGCTCCTGGGTGCTTTTAACGAAATTCAGAAAAGCATCCCTTTCCTGCAGCTGAAAGCTTTGCAGCTGTGAAGCCGCCTCTACCGTATCAATAGCAGGCCTTTCCCCGAATTGATAGGTCTTTTTAGTAAATTCCAGCCTGTTTTTGTTGATGGCTACAGCCCTGCGCTGAAGCTGGTAAATTTCAAAATTTTTCACCCACTCCCAATAAGTATTCTCGGCTTCAAGAAGCAGATCGTTGGTAAGAACCGCCTGTTCTGCTTCAGTCATTTTCAGAGCATATCGGGCCTGTTCCAGCATGGCTCTTCTCTTATCATACAATAGGTTTTTTGCCAGCGGAACCGTCACGCCGAACTGGTACAGTCCGCCTTTGGTATCACTGTTATTGAGCTTTTCGCCTTCCAGGTAATTGTAGCTTCCGGTAATATCGATGCCGTACCAGGTCGGAATGCCCAGTTCCAGGTTTTTTTGCCGGTAATACTGTACGCCGTCGATGTTTTTTTCACCGAGCTTTCCGGCAAGTACCGGATCAAAGTTTCCTCGAGCCCGCGTAATTTCTGAAGCGGCAATTTTATTCTGAAGCTGATATTTTACCGCTAAAGGATGATAGGCCTTCACAATGGAAATAAATTCTTTCGCTGAAAGCCTGAGCGAATCCTGCGCTGAAAAAAACTGACAAAAAAACAAGGCAAAAACAAATACAAGATTACTTCTGTTTTTCATTCTGAGTAGCTTTTGCGTTTTTCACTTCGTAATAATCCGGCGGGAAGCCGTTGATGTTCCTCCACAGTTCATACCATACCGGAACATCATTCAGGATGGCGATCCCCTGAACTCCGGTGCCCATTTTAATTTTAGGCGGCCATCTTTTCTCTTTTTTGTCTTCCACCACCAATGCCTTGAACAGCCCGTTTGCACTGATGTTGCTTTCCACGGCAATTACCTTTCCGGCAAAGATCCCGTAACTCGAATCCGGCCATCCGGAGAATACGATCGCCGGGAAACCGTCGAAAATACACATCACCCGCTGGCCTTCTTTGATGAGCGGAAGGTCTACCGGCTTGATGTAAATTTCTACGGCATGATCGGTTGTATTGGGAACGATGGTTCCGATGCTTTCGGCCTCTTTCAGGATTTCCCCGATCCCGGCTTTGTTCAGCTGGACGATCTGGCCGTCCTGGGAAGCCAGGATATAGTATAATCCCTGCCGGAATCTATAATTGGCTACCTGGTTTTCGAGCTTGGCAATATCTCCTTCGCTGCCTTCGATCTGTCCCATGCTCTGAAACCGTTCTCCTTCGGTTTTGCTGAGCTTTTCGGTGTAATCCTGGATCACGGCATTCTGCTCGATCGCAGTATTCATAATTTCCTGCCGGGTCTGTGCCACTTTATTTTCGGTTGAGGTCTTTTTGGCCATGGCATTCTGGTAAGAAATATTGCGCTGCTGAAACTGCGTTAAAGAAACCAGTCCTTCGTCATACATCTTTTTCTGACGGGCATATTGGTCTTCGGAAAGTCTCAGTTCGTTGATCGCTGCTGCCAGTTCGGCTTCTTCCCCGGTAAGCTTGTTCTTCAGCTGGCTGATTTTAATCTGAAGCTGATTCAGTTTTAGATCTTTCGCTGTCGCAAGAGCCTGAAGCTGGTTGTTGGTCGTCCCGACTTTTGCTTCGTAATAGTCCCGTACTCCCTTTTTAGCTTCCACCTGCTGCTCGGTCCTTTGTACAAGAAGCGGATCGAAATAATCGTCTTTTACTTCGGAAAGCTGGAGGATGGTATCGCCTTTTTTCACATAATCCCCGTTTTTTACATACCATCTGATGATTTTTCCGGGAATCGGGGAATTAAGCTGCTGCGGGCGTTGTTCCTGATACAGCGAAGTAACATTTCCCATGACCTTTATATTCTGGGTCCAGGGTAGGAACAGAACAACAACCGCTGCAATGAAGATGAAAAAGAACCACCTTTTTACCCGCGATTTTTTATGAATGTTGTATATTTTATCGAATGACTGAATTTTCATACCTGTATTTTTTAAGATAAATGTTTAATGGTTCCGTTATCTACATGAATATGCTGGTCTGCATAGTGCAGGATTTCGGAATTCTGGGAAACGACGACAATGGTCGTTTTATCCTTGATTTCCTGGAGGTACTGCAGCATCTTATATTTAAACGCATCATTCATTCCGTCAATCGGATCTTCCAGCAGCAACAGCTTTTTGTTGCCGGTCAGCGCCCGGAGCAAAAGGATTTTTTTCTTGGAGCTGAAGGAAATTTCAGGATTCGTTTCACTAATTTCGGTAAAGAACCCGCTGGTAAACAGGCTGGAAATATTTTCCGCCCCGATTTTTTCCGAAAGTTCCAGCACATCTTCGGTACTTACGTGTTCATTACCCAGAAGGATGTTGTCCTGAACGGTCCCCTGGATGATCCTCATGTCTTCCAGATAAACACCCATTTCCATTCTGAGCTTGTCTTTATCGATATTCTTCAGCGGAATTTTATTGATGAGGATGCTTCCTGCCGACGGGGCATAAAACCCGGCCATCATATTCAGCAGGAGGGATTTTCCGGATCCCAGCTCCCCCGTGATGACGGTAAGCGTATTTTCCCTGATGGTAAAATTGATGTCCTGAAGAATATGAATATGGCTGTTGAAATTGAAATCCACATTTTTGAACTCGATTTCCATGCCTTCTTCTTTCTGAGCCAGCACAATCTCTCCGTTTTTCTCTTCTTCCAGTTCCGTTACTTTGGTGAGTTTTGCCAGGGAGGCGATCACGTCATAATAGCTTTCAAGACTGACAATCAGTTTTTCGACTGCCGACATAATACTTAAAACAACGATTTCCGTCGCAATGAATGCCCCGATATTAAGCTTTTGGTTGACCAGAAGATAAGTTCCGATTGCCAGCATGGCCAAAGTAATAATGACTTTAAAGGCAATAATGGTTTTATACTGAATCACCAGTACCTTGAAGTGGGAAGTCCGGTGATCCAGATAACCTACCACACGTTCGTCAGCCCCTTTCAGATGGGTCTCGGTTTCAGAATTGATTTTAAAAGTTTTTACCGAAGCGGCAATATCTTCAATCCAGGAAGCGGTTTCATATTTTTTGTCACTTTCCTCAAGGCTGGATTTGATTCCGCTTTCCAGGGTGAAATTAAAAATAATCACCACGCAAAGGATAACCAGTGCCCCGAAGGACAGGAACCACGGATGATAAAAAGAAAGAAGAACGATACCGAAAACAATCTGTATAATGGCGGCCGGGATTTCCAGCAGGATCTTCGAGATTCCCTTCTGCAGGTTCTGCGTATCGAAGAAACGGTTGACCAGTTCGGGGAGATAATATTTCCGGGTACTGGACAGATTAACCTTAGGCAGCTTTTCGGCAAAAGCGATGGAAAATTCCACAAAGATTTTCTGCTGGATTTTCTCGATGATCTGCATGACCTTCAGCCGGAAATATCCTACCAGCCAGGTCCCTAAGACGACAAAAATGATCAGGATGTAAATGGAAGTGGCCATCGTAGCCCCCATTACGAAACTTACAATAGACTGTATCCCTAACGGTACGCTCAGCTGCACAAGGCCGTTCAGAATGGCATAAAAATAAATATTGGTGACATCCTTTTTTTCCTTGGTAATATATTTAAAAAGTTTATACCCCTGTTCCTTAGGTGTTGCTTCCATATAAAAAAATTATAAAAGATTAAATGTAATATGCCTCAGGTAGTCCAGGACGTACTGCTGATGTTTATTTTTTGTACCGTTATCCGTAAGCTTTGGAAGATGCTCGCTGAAAAACTGCTGGTCGTGTGCAGTTTCCAATAACGTGCTTGCAAAAGAACGCGGATAAGGAAATCCGGGTTTCACTTCGGAAATGATCCCTGAAATAAACCCGCAGAGGCTTTTCAAAGGATTGAACACCATTTCCTTGTTGATCTCGTCTACTTCTTTCACATGATACGATTTGCTGCTTTCCGAGATCACGATGGCGTGCAGTCTTGCCAGGTCATAATCTCCGATCGTGTTATCCGTCTGATCGTTATGGGTAATGATCTCCAGGATTTTTTCCATTTTTTGCATGGGGTCTTTAATTTCCATAAGCCTTAATTTTGCATTAAATTCGATGTAAGACCAATACCAGTTCAGGATGTAGGTCAGTAATTTATGCTTGGACGAAAAGTACCGGTAGACCGTAGCTTCCGTCGAATGGATCTTTTGGGAAAGCTTTTTAAACGTAAACTGTTCAAAGCCGGTCTCGTGAATCAGATCGATGGAGTTTTTAACGATAGATTTTCCGATTTCACTCGATTCCGGGTCCCGCAGATACAAATATTCATTGACCTTAAATTTTACCTGATATTCCATGTGTATAAATAGCTGTACTTTGCAATAGCAAAATGTATACCGGGAATATATTAATTATAATAAAAGATAGCAATACTATTATTTGCGCCCGGGATAAAATATCATATTGTTATTTATTGGTAAAGAATGATAACAGGCGTTTATACAGCGACTATTAAAAGATAGATAAAATTCTTTCCCGCCTTATTCATTTTTATTAAATTTGTCAACCTTTAACTATTAAAATAAAATAATAAAAATAATATGAATCTTCACGAGTATCAATCAAAAGAGATTTTATCAAAGTACGGAGTAGCTATCCAACGCGGTTTCGTTGCAAACAACGTAGAAGAAGCGGTAGCGGCTGCTGAAAAACTAACGGCTGAAACCGGCGCTCAGGGATGGGTTGTAAAAGCTCAGATCCACGCAGGTGGCCGTGGTAAAGGAGGCGGTGTAAAGTTTTCTCCGAATATGGATAAACTTAAAGAAAACGCTCAGAACATCATCGGAATGCAGCTGATCACGCCGCAGACTTCTGCTGAAGGTAAAAAAGTAAATTCTGTTTTGGTTGCAGAGGATGTATATTACCCGGGAGAAACTGAAACGAAAGAATTTTATGTTTCTATCCTTTTAGACAGAGCTGAAAATAAAAATACGGTAGTATATTCAACAGAAGGGGGGATGGACATTGAGCACGTTGCAGAAGTAACGCCGCACCTGATCCACAAGGAAATCATCGATCCTACTTTAGGGCTTCAGGGATTCCAGGCGAGAAAAATCGCTTTCAACTTAGGTCTTGAAGGAAATGCTTTCAAAGAATTTACAAAATTCATTACTTCTTTATATAACGCTTACACAGGGATCGATGCTTCTCTTTTCGAGATCAATCCGGTGTTGAAAACTTCCGATAACAAAATTATCGCGGTAGATGCTAAAGTAACTTTGGACGACAACTCATTGTTCCGTCACAAAGATTTGGCTGAGCTGAGAGATACGAGAGAAGAGGATCCGATGGACGTAGAAGCAGGGGAAGCAGGTCTTAACTTCGTAAAACTGGACGGTAATGTTGCCTGTATGGTAAACGGAGCAGGTCTTGCCATGGCAACGATGGATATCATCAAATTATCAGGCGGTAACCCGGCTAACTTTCTTGACGTAGGTGGAACGGCTGATGCACAAAGAGTACAGACGGCTTTCGGAATCATCTTAAGAGATCCGAACGTAAAAGCAATCCTGATCAATATCTTCGGTGGTATCGTAAGATGCGACAGAGTAGCACAAGGGGTTGTGGATGCTTACAAAGCCATGGGTAGCCTGCCGGTTCCGTTGATCGTAAGACTTCAGGGAACCAACGCGGTTGAAGCTAAAAAATTAATCGATGAATCAGGTCTTCCTGTACATTCGGCGATTACTTTGGAAGAAGCTGCCAATAAAGTAAAAGAAGTTTTGGCATAAGCCTGAAACTTTCAGATATCTAAAACCGTTTCATTTTTGGAACGGTTTTTTTTTGACCGGATTAAGCATATTTTATATCTTGCAGCTGAAAAAAACGTAAATAAAAGCCATGAAAAACATACATATTCCAAATCCGTGTTCAGAAAACTGGGAAATGATGTCGCCACAGGAAAAGGGACGATTCTGTTCGCTCTGTAATAAATGTGTGATTGATTTTACACGGAAACAGCCACAGGAAATTCAGGAGATGATCTATAAAAAAAGAGATGAAGAAATCTGTGGAAGATTTTATGATCATCAGCTCAACAAAACGGTTCCATCTGAAAAGTTAAAAAATTCAATACTTTCAATATATTCCTGTTCATCTTCAAAATAATAGGATCATATTACCGTTTTTTCCTTTATTTTGTTTTTAATGGGCTGTTCAAAACAAAAGGAAGAGTCTTTCGCAACTACAGGTATGGTGATGATTGAAGAAGATTCTATTCCGGAAAATAAAAATTATATCATGGGTGAGGCTAAAATAAGCGAAAGCGATTCCTGTGTGGAAATTTCAAAAAAGGACAGTAGGGTTACGAAAAGCACATCTGTAAAAAATAGATAATTCAATGTAAAGAAAGTGATGTAATTAATAAGTTACCCATTTTAAAAATGATTATATTTACAATAAAGCACTCTTAATGAGATTATATCTATACTTTTTTCTCTTTTTATTTCTGAATTGTCAATCACAGATTGCCGACATTGATCCGGCGTCCGAAGGAAAGCAGATCTCTTTTGAAGACAAAAACCATTATCCGTTTTCCCTGACCTCAAAAGATTTCCTTATTATCGATTCCAATGAAAAGATGAAAGAGAGTTTCAGGAGTATTCATCAGCATACTCAGGGAAACCGGTTTTCGCCCATTCCCGTTGTGAGGGAAAATGAGACTTACATTATTATAAAGCCGGTATTAAAAAATACCAATGACGTCTTTGTAGAGTCGCTGATATTAAATAAAGATACACTTTACATAAAAGTAAAAGCATTCGAAAATCCGTATTTCAGACCTGAAAGCCGTTTTTCACCGAATATTCTGCTGAAATTGACGGGCAGGGTCACCTTTAAAAAAGTTATTATTAAACAATAATATATATATACCAAATCATATGAAAAACAAAACATTTATTCTCTCGTGCCTGCTGATGGCTATGCAGGGTTTTGGCCAACAGAACTATTGGTCTAAAATGCAGAACAGCAAAGTGAACAGGGAAAACCTCAGTCCGCGATGGACCAGCCCAAATACCTTTTCCCTGTATCATCTGGATCTTGAAAAAATGAAAGGCGATCTTAAAAAAGCGCCCCAGCGTTTTTCCGCTGATGAAAGTTTAGTCATCAAATTTCCCGATGCCGATGGAAATATCAGGGATTACATCGTGCAGGAAGCATCGGTAATGGAGCCCAAGCTGCAGGCGGAATTTCCGGATATGCGTGCTTATACCGGATGGCAGAAAAACCATCCTGAAAATACCATTCGATTCAGCGTTACGCCTTCTACGGGAATCAGCGTCATGTATTTCGACAACTGGGAAGTAAGCTATTTGGATACCTATACCAAAGATCTCTCATCATTCATTATTTATAAAAGAAAAGATCTGCCGAAAAACGACAGGCTTTTTGAATGCCATGTAGAAAGTGAATTGGATCAACTGAAAAACAACGGTTCAACAAACAAAGCCCCACTGGTTTCGGACGGGCAGTTCAGGACGTACAGACTGGCCCTTTCGGCTACCGGAGAATATACCACTTTCCATGGCGGAACGGTTTCCCAGGCTATGGCAGCGATGGTCACCACAATGAACAGGGTAAACGGGATCTATGAAAAAACCATTTCATCAACTATGGTGATGGTGGCGAACAACAGTTCGATCGTGTACGTCAATGCTGCTACAGACCCTTTTACCAATGGCGATCCATCTGCGATGATTGATGAGAATCAATTGAATACAGATGCAGTAATAGGCTCCGGCAATTACGATATAGGACACGTGTTCGGGACCAACAGCGGTGGTCTGGCCGGCTTGGGCGTTATCTGCGAGCCGGATTACAAGGCTTCGGGAGTAACGGGATCCGGAGCCCCGGTAGGAGACCCTTTCGATATTGATTATGTAGCCCATGAAATCGGGCATCAGTTTGGTGCAAATCATACTTTCAGAGCCAATACGAATGCATGCGCAGGAAATGCTAACAGCAGCACGGCTTACGAGCCGGGAAGCGGAAGCACCATTATGGCCTATGCAGGAATCTGCGGTTCCAATAATAACGTGCAGAATAACAGCGATGCTTACTTCCATGCAACAAGTGTCATCGAAATGTATAATGTATTACAGTCAACAGACTGTGCCGTAAAAACATCGATCACCAACGGGGTGCCGACTGCAGATGCAGGACCGGATTACATTATTCCGAGAGGAACAGCCTTTGTATTGACCGGAACAGGAACCGATCCTAACGGAGACCCTGTAACTTATCTTTGGGAGCAGTATAACAATAACAACAATACACAACCTCCAACTGCTACCGCTACGGTAGGTCCGGTTTACCGATCAAGGATTCCGGTAGCTTCGCCGTCTAGATATTTTCCCGTGCTGAGCTCTGTGGTAGCAAATAACCTGGTTCCGAAATGGGAAGTAACACCAAGTGTGGCCAGAACCCTTAATTTTTCGTTGCTTGTTAACGACAATAAAGCCGGTGGAAATCAGGCAGCAAGAGACGTAATGGTGGTGACGGTAACCGGTGACGGGCCATTTACTGTGACTTCACAGGCAACATCCGGAACCAACTACACCGGAAATACCAGCATTCCGGTAACCTGGAATGTGGCAGGAACGAATACGGGATCCATCAATACCCAGAATGTCAGCATTATTTTATCCAAGGATGGCGGACAGACTTTCAATACGGTATTGGCAGCCAGTGTTCCCAACAACGGATCAGCCAATGTAATGCTGCCGAACGAAAATGTTGCTTCGGCAAGGATTATGGTAAAAGCGGTGAATAATATTTACTATGCCCTTAACACATCAGCCTTTTCCATTACACAGAATGCATTGTCAACTTCGGAAGCTCCGGTAAAGAGTTTTTCCTTATATCCGAATCCTTCCCAGGATGTCGTTACGATCCTGCTGAAAAATGCTTCACAAAAAGCAGATTATCAATTATTCGATATTTCCGGCAGACTGTTAAGAGCAGGGAACTTTAAAGGTGAAACCAAAGTAAAGGTGAGTGATCTGGTCAATGGAAATTACCTGATCACGATTATCCTTGAAAATGGAGAGAAAATCACTGAAAAGTTAATCGTTAAGAAATAAATTTCAGTTTAAATAAAAACAAAGGCAGCCGAATTCGGCTGCCTTTTTATATGAATTATTAAGATAATTACGAATTTTTAAATAAAGCCTGCCCTTATGAAACATAGACTCCCAATTGATGTTAAGATTTAACCAGAGAAATTTCTGGCTTCCGGCTTCCAGTATTTTAACTCTTTTTATTTATCGGAATTTCCGGTAAGACTGCCACTATCTCCGGCGGTAATGCTGATGCTGGTAGGGGTTACCAGCTGAATGCCGCTTTGATCCAGTTTTTCTTTGATCTTAAGGAATGCTTTGCTTTTCAGAATACCCATATTCGCCCCGACAGCCATCCAGAATTTAACCTGTAATGTAAAAATACCTTGTTTAAGATCGGTAAAAATGACTTCGGATGCTTCCGGGCGGTCAATATCATTAAGTTCCTGAAGAATTTCAGAAGCGATGACACGGGCTTTGTTGATATCCTGATCTGCCGGAATTTCAAAATTGAGAATGATTCTCCGTTGCGGCGATGCACTGATGTTGGAAAAAGGCGCATTGAAGATCACCTGATTCGGGATGTAGACTTTCTTCCCGTCATCACTAATAATTTTTGTAGTCAGGAAACCGATTTCCATTACGGTTCCTGAATTATTTCCGATACTGATGTAATCCCCGATTTTAAAAGCTTTGTCGATCCCGATCAGCATTCCGGAAAATATGCTTGATACCAGATCTTTCAGGGCAACCCCGGCAATAACTCCGGCAACTCCCAAACTTCCGATAAATTTCCACAGGAAACCGCTGAAGCCCATAATCTCCAGCGCAATAAACGTCCCCATAATCATGATCAGAAAACGGAAAATACTGATGGTTGTCACCAGGGAACTTTCTCTTTTGCTCTTGGGGAAAAATTTATGGAAAAGCTTGACAGCGGCTTTACTCAGATATTTGCTGGTAATAAGGAATAAAGAAAATACCAGGATTCCGACCACAAGTTTAGGTGTAAGTTCTGCAAATTTCAAATACCAGTTTTCCAAAACCCGGTATACCACATCAATATACCCAAGAGTGCCTTTCTCCATTTCAAAAAATATTTAATTAAAGATACAATTTTTCAACAAAAATTTTGCCAGTTTCAAAAACTCTACTAAATTTGTAGACTAATAAGAACAAAATATTATGTCAATCAAACTAGGAGATACCGCACCCGATTTTCAGGCAGAAACTTCTGCGGGTGATATTAATTTTTACGAATATCTTGGAGAATCCTGGGGAATCCTGTTTTCACATCCCGCAGATTACACACCGGTCTGCACCACCGAGCTGGGCTACACATCCAGGCTGAAGGAGGAATTCGATAAAAGAGGAACGAAAGTTATTGCCTTGAGCGTAGATGGAGTAGAGGACCATCAGAACTGGATCAGGGATATTAACGAAACCCAGGAGACAGATGTACAATTCCCGATTATCGCAGATAAGGATAAAAAAATTTCCGAGCTGTACGATTTTATTCATCCGAATGCTTCGGCAACAGCAACGGTTCGTTCTCTGTTAATTATCGATCCTGAAAAGAAAGTACGATTGATTATTACTTATCCTGCTTCAACAGGAAGAAACTTTAATGAAATTCTCAGGGTTCTGGATTCCCTGCAGTTGGTGGATTCCCATAAAATTGCCACGCCGGCAAACTGGCAGGACGGCGATGATGTAATTGTTCCGCCTTCAGTTTCCACAGAAGAGGCAAGGAAAATCTTTCCGAAGGGAGTGACCGAAGTAAAGCCGTATCTGAGATATACGCCCCAACCCAATACATGATTTATTTGATTTTTTATAGTTTAGTTTTAATTTGTACGAAAATCGTCCCGGAAATTTCTTCCCGGGACGATTTCATTGTTAAGTATATAGTGAGTGTGAAGTGATTGCTTCTTTTATTTTACGTCGTTAACAACTTCTCTACCTTTTGAAGTCGGGATAAAGATGCTGAAACCAACGTTGAAAGTGATATTCGAGTTAAGACCTTCGCTTCCGAAACCTGCCTGTCCCTGGTATTTTACCAATCCTTCTACCCCGATGTTCGGTGTAATGAAGTAAGAATATCCCGGACCAACACCGAAGTCAAGACCGCTGGTAGAAATTCCGTTTTCTACAGAAGCTCCTCCAACTCCTAAGTTTCCTTCGAAGAACCAACGTCCGTGGTTTAGTAAGTTATCAACTCCTTTTTCTCCCGGAGACAAATAATAACGACCTAAACCTCCTACTGCATAATCAAATCTTGTAGGGCTTCCGTTTGTTACTTTGCTGAATCCCAGATTTACATATCCACCGACTGCTACGTTATCTTCTATAAAGTATGCTGCTTTTGGCTGTAATGCGATGTTGTATCCACCACCTGTATTTAATCCGAAATTACTTGATAAAATGCTGCTTCCTACCATCCAGTTTCCTCTTTGGATCTGTGCATTTGCTGTTGTAGCTAAACCTGCTACTGTTAATATTCCTGATAAAATTAACTTTTTCATAATTTATTATTTTAATGTTTAATGCTTATTATTTTGTGTTTTCAGAAAAACAATAAATGTGCCATACTACTCATTTGTTTATGAATTTAGGCTAATTAAAACTAATTTAAACCGCGCTGGTAAGGGGATAGCATGATGTGTTTACACCAATAAGAGAATTATTGAAACGACTAATCCGGCAACAGTGAAAATCATTCCCCTCTTGAACGCTTTTGTTTTGGGGTTGAACATCCAAAAACTGGAAATCACAAAAAAGAATAATGAGATTCCGAAAAAAGTATTCAATGGAGAGAGGGTATCTTTTGATTGCGACTTGTGGAGCTTCGTCATTTTATCCAGTACAAAAGGCAGCTCTTTTTTAGAATATTTCGCCTGTCCCGTTGCCTGGTTGTACGTACCCTGCTTAAATTTCAAGACAGTACCTTCCGTTTTCTGTACTTCCAGGTTTTTAATCTTTAATTCTTTGCCCAAGGCTTTTTCGTCGAGGTTTTTTTCGATCACCTTGTCGTACTTCTTTTCCTTTTTCAGGAAATCCGTGTCGCGGTAGACCAGCAATACGCCGCTGATGGCATAAACGGCCATAATCCCGGCCAGGAAATACCCCAGATAACGGTGGGTAACCCTCATGAAACTTCTTGTGTCCTTAATCTTATCCATATCTTATTGTTTGTTTTAAATTTCAAAAGTGGAAACTGCAAAAATGCAATTCCCACTTTGATTAAAGAAATTATTTTTATTGTTTTTTACAGCTTATAGGTCAGCGTGAAATAATAGTTTCTCGGAGTAATCGGATTCACGGAATAATTCTCGTGAACATTGTAGTTGATCACATCGAAAAGATTTCCGACTCTTCCCTGGATTATGAATTTTTTCCATTCGTAACCCAGACTCAGATCTACCGTTGTAAAACCGTTAATATCAATCATTCTTGTCGCTTGTTTCTGACCTTTTACATCATTCCATCCGGCTTTTCGATCTCCTGTATAAAATGCTGTGGCGCCTATTTTAAATCCTTTAGCAAATTCTGTGAATGTATAGAAAACGGATGCATTGGCAGTAAGGGCAGGGGTTCTCACCAATCGTTGGTTTTCAACAAATCCGTTTCCAGGTGTGTCTGTATAAACGGTTTTATTATAAGAAAGTCCTCCGATTAATGATAAATTTTTCGTTGGATTTCCTGTAATATCCAGTTCCAGACCAGTACTTCGTATACTTCCGGCATATACCCTGTAAAGTGCTACAGTTCCCGTAGGCAAGTAAGGTGCGGTATAAGTATCCCTGTTAACAATTTGGTAGGCTGTCAAATTTATACCAAGGGCATTGTTCCATAGATTTTTTTTGATTCCGATTTCATATTGATCTACCGTAGAGGCTTTCAATGCGTTTCCGGCTTCATCAAATCCTGTATTAGGAGCAAAAGAATTAGTATATGTTGCAAAAACGGACAAATTTTCATTAGGATTATAGACTAAGCCGACTTTTGGAGAAAGAGCAGTTTCTTTATTGCCGCTGTTTGGAGTTGGCGTTTCCAGATTCGTTGCAAAATTCTTAACCTTTGTATCTTCATTTTGGATGCTGGACCACCGTAAACCTGCCAAAACTTTGAACTGCTTTGTAATACTTATTAAATCCTGTGCGTAAAAACTGTACCGTTTAGTGTCAATTCTGTTTCTCGAAGATCTTGCCGTATTAGGCATAGGGCCTTCATTCGTCCAGGAAGAAGGATTATTTAAATATAAAACAACAGGTGTACTTGCATCAATTTTATAAGCATATGTATCTGCCTGACCATAATCGCCGTCAGTACCTAACAAAACTTTGTGATTGAAACTTCCTGTATTAAATTCACCATTAACATTAATCTGCAGGGAAGTATAATTTTGCTCAGTATAATTCCGCCCCAGAGATCTGCTCCAGCTGGGATTAAAATTATTTTTAGATGAGTCATACATCCATTGTATGCGCTCTGTAGAAAAGTAATCTTTGGTATAGTTCTGATAAGATGCAACTGCATTTAAAGACCATTGTTTACTAAACTGATGGTTTAATATTACATCAGTTGTAGCCTGCTGATTAGTTTGATATTGCCAGTTTGTTCCCAGAAACTGATTTCTGCTGATTTCTGTTGCTAATCTTGATACTCCTGTTGCATTATCTGTAACACTTCCGATTCCGAAATCCGGAGTAAAAGTCTGGTATAAATAATCCCCTTCGACGATTAATTGCGTATCATCACTGATATTGAAAGCAAAGGATGGGTTAAAATAATTTTTTTTAGATTCTACCAGATCTCTGAAACTTTCAGCATATTCATATGCTCCATTTACTCTGAAAGCAATATTCTTTGATAAAGGACCATACAGATCTATTGTCGGCTTATATGAATTCCAGCTTCCTGCACTGAATCCCGCCATCCCTCCAAATTCAAATCTTGGCTTTTTAGTAATCATGTTGATAATACCACCTGGCCCTACATTTCCGTACAGCATCGCGTTGGCACCCTTTAGAACTTCAACTCTCTCAAGCCCTGTAACTTCCGGAAAGATACCGCTGTTTACTCTAGCTCCGTTTTTAAATATATTATCATTTCCAAAAGTAAAACCACGTCCTCCAAAGCTATCCTGAGATCCGCCTCTTGAAGATGTTAAATAAATACCATTTACATTTTTAATAACGTCACTCAGCTGCTTAGCCTGCTGCTGCTCGATGATTTCATGCGTTACGATAGCGATAGGCTGCGGGGTTTCCATCATCGTCAGATTGGACTTGGTAGACATGGGCCTTGCTTTATTCGGGTTGCCCGTTTTGTGAAGGTTGACGTCTTCGATTGTCTGAATCCGTACGGTATCCGCTTCGGTATTTTTCATTTGTGCACTTAAGGATACGGCTGTGAGTAATAATCCTAAAGTTACCAGCTGCTGTTTCATGTAAAGTTTTATTATTTAGAAGGGTTTTAAATAAGCCGCAAATGTATACTTTATTTAGATTTATTCAAAATAAAAATAATGATTTTTATCATCTACTTTTTAAATCCTTTATTGCCCCAAGCCGTGGTTCGGTGAAAATGAAAAATTTTATAAATATATTTGTTAAAAATAATGATATGCAATTAGTAAAAGTCGGGCTTTGTGCCTTCGGGATGAGCGGAAAAGTTTTTCATGCGCCGTTTTTAAAAGAGCATCCCGGATTCTTTTTATCAGCTATTGTGGAAAGGACCAAAGAAGATTCCAGGGAAAAATATCCTGACGCTACGATCTACCGTTCGGTGGAGGAAATGCTGGAACAGGCTGATGTTGAACTGGTAGTTGTAAACACACCCGTACAGACGCATTTCGAATATGTAAAAAAAGCTCTTGAAGCCGGAAAGAATGTGGTGGTAGAAAAACCATTTACCGTAAATGTTGCGGAAGCCGAGCAATTGGTAAGGCTTGCAGAAGAAAAAGGGCTATTCCTGAGCGTATATCAGAACCGGAGATTCGACCGCGATTACCTTCAGGTACAGAAGATCATCAGTGAAGGAAAACTGGGTACTGTGAAAGAAGCCGAGATCCGTTTCGACAGGTTCCGTACCGGGCCAGGCGGCAAAGAACATAAAGAAAATCCGGAAGCAACCGGTTCGGGATCCCTGCACGATTTAGGGGCTCATCTCATAGATCAGGCGGTCCAGTATTTCGGGTTTCCTGAAAAGCTTTTTGCCGATGTGTTTTCGATGAAAGGAAAAGAGTACGCCAATGATTATTTTGAAGTTGTTTTATTTTATCCGAATGATTTAAGGGTAAGGCTGAAATCTTCCGTATTTACCAAAGAGGCCCACTATGCCTATGCGATCCATGGGGAAACAGGCAGCTTTTTACAGGAGAGGTCCGATGACCAGGAAAATGAACTGGTAGCAGATGCCATTCCGAAATACGGTGAAGACTGGACACAGCCTTTAAAAGAAGCCGACGGAATCCTGAATTTTTTAAACGAAAATAAAGAAACCGAAAGAATGCTCACCTCCAGCGAACCCGGGAATTACATGAATTACTACCAGCAGATTTATGAATTTATCGTTTTCGGTTATGCTTTGCCGTCACCCGCAGAAGAGATCATCCGGAATATGAAGATCATCGATGCTGCACTGGAAAGTGCCGCTGGGGAAAGGGTAGTTTACCTGTAGAATTTGAGAGTATTAATGCTGGAGGGTGTGCGTGTTGTAGAGTAATAGAATTTGTTTAAAATGAATATTAACCCTAAACTCTAATATCCTCTTACTCTCCAGCCCTCAAACACACTTACGCTTCTCCCAGCATTTCCTGAAGTTCCAGCCAGCGCATTTCGTGGTCTTCCAGCTTGCCGGAAATATGTTCCAGGTCGGCGGAAAGCTTTGAAATTTTTTCGTAGTTGCTTTCGTTGTTCAGCTGATCAAGGATTTTAGCCCGCTCCTTTTCCAGTTCGGGCATTTCTTTTTCAATGGTTTCCAGTTCGCGCTGTTCCTTGAAGGAAAGCCTTTTCTTTTTGGCGGTATTGGCCGTATTTACAGCCTGAGCAGCTTCTTTTACAGGTTCCGGTTTTGCCGTAACCGATTTTTCCAATGCTTCTTCCTTGCTTTTCGCTTCACGGTATTCCGAGAAATTACCGGTGAAATCCCTGATCTTTCCTTCGCCTTCAAAAGCCAGGATATGATCCACGATCCGGTCCATGAAATAACGGTCGTGGGAAACGATGATCAGGGAACCCTGGAACTGCTGCAGGAAATTTTCCAGCACCGTTAAAGTAGGAAGATCCAGGTCGTTCGTAGGTTCATCGAAAATCAGGAAGTTCGGATTCTGGTACAGGATGTACATGAGGTGCAGCCTTCTTTTTTCTCCGCCGGAAAGCTTGGAAATAGGGGAGTACTGCGTCTGGTCGTCAAATAAAAACAGTCTTAAGAACTGCGAGGCCGAAAGACTTTTACCATTGGCCAAAGGATAATACTCCGCTACCTCTTTAATAAAATCAATAACCCTTTCGTCTTCTTTATAGGTAAGTCCTTTTTGAGAAAAATACCCGAAGCTGATGGTTTCGCCGGTTTCGATTTCACCTTTGTCGGCTTTCTCCAATCCCTGGATAATATTCAGCAGGGTAGATTTTCCGGCTCCGTTTTTTCCGACGATGCCCACCTTTTCGCCGCGCTGGAACTGGTAACTGAAGTCTTTCAGCAATACTTTGCTTCCGAAACTTTTATCGATGTGGTGAAGCTCAAGGATTTTACTGCCCAGCCTTTTCATTTCGAAATCCAGTTCCAGGCCTTGCTTCCGGGTATCGGTTTTGGCTACTTTTTCCGTATCATAGAAAGCATCGATTCTCGATTTGGATTTTGTGGTCCTGGCTTTCGGCTGCCTGCGCATCCATTCCAGCTCCTTACGGTAGAGGTTGTTAGCTTTATCTATGGTTGCGTTGAGGTTGTCCTCACGGATCATTTTATTTTCCAGGTAGGTCGCATAAGATCCGTTGTGCATGTAAAGGTTTCCGTCTTCCATTTCCCAGATCGTATCACAAACGCTGTCGAGGAAATACCGGTCGTGGGTCACCAGCAGCAGGGTTATTTTTGCTTTGCTTAAATAATTTTCCAGCCATTCCACCATTTCTACGTCAAGGTGGTTGGTCGGCTCATCCATAATCAGCAGGGTATGACGGTGCTCGGCACGGGTTTCCGTAAGCAGTTTGGCCAAAGCCACCCTTTTGATCTGTCCACCCGAAAGGGTACCCATTTTTGCTTCCAGATCCGTAATTTTAAGCTGGGAAAGGATCTGCTTCATTTCGTTTTCCAGGTCCCAGGCTTTATGGGCTTCCATATCCAGCAATGCTTTTTTAATAAAATCGTTGTCGGTGGAATGGAGGGACTTATGGTAGTTCTTCAGGGCCATGATCGGCGCCGAATCCAGGGTCATCATAAATTCATCGATGGTAAGATTCGGATCAAAATCGATTTCCTGATCAAACAGTACCACCTGGATGTCTTTGTTGATGTTTACTGTTCCGCTGTCGGCAATCTCCTTACCCATCAGGATTTTCAGCAGGGTCGATTTTCCGCTTCCGTTTTTGGCAACAATGGCAATTTTATCACCTTCATTAATGTGGCAGGTAATATTTTCGAACAAAACTTTGATGCCGTAAGATTTGGTAAGGTTTTCAACGGAAACGTAATTCATGGGAAACTGATGGTTTGGTTTATAACTTCTACTGAGCCGCAAAAGTACGAAAATGTAATAAGAAAAAGGTCTTTTGAATTTTTCACCGGATTAAGTAATCCGTGATGAATAAATTATTGTTGGTCAGATATGATTGGTACGCTCGATGGCTGATTAATTCTTGTCTGCAGGCAGAGCCTAAATTAAATATTTACCAGCTCAGATCTTCTTGCAAAAAGAATTAATCCAGCGTCAGGCTTTTCAAGGACCACAAGCTTCCGTTGTAAATATCCAGATCCACTTTGGTATTGATCCCGTGCACGATTCCGTTTTCCGTAAACTGCCAGAAATCCCAATGACCGTCGGGAGAAGGAGCCGGAACATCGTTGTAATTGGCCAGCCATAGCGGATAATCATCGAATTCACCCTTCAGGAAATCCTTATAGTAATGGTAATAGGTATAAATAATCGGTTTTTCACCGTAGGTTTCTTCCACGATCCTGCACCAGACCTTTAAATCTTCGATCAGCTTTTTATTGGTTTTGCGTTTCGGAATTTTCTCAATATCCAGGATCGGCGGCAGGTCTCCGCTTTCCAGCTTTACGTTTTCCAGGAAATTATTGGCCTGGATTACAGGATCTTCATCAGCCCTGTAAAAATGATAAGCCCCGCGGATCATCTTCTGCTTTTTGGCCTGTTCCCAGAACTCATCGAAATGTTTATCGGCATTCCGGTTTCCCATCGTTGCACGCATCACCACGAATTCCAGCGGAATGGTTTTGTTCCCGATGGTGAGGCTGTCCCATTTAATGTCTTCCTTATTCTGATAATGCGAAACGTCAAATCCGTAAGTTTTATCCAGGTTATCGGAAAGGATTTTCTGGATCCTCAGGGTTTCTGCTTCGCTATTGTGCAGCTTTTTATGGGTGAATTTATTGAAGTACAGGGCGTAGTAATAACTGATCGACTGTTTCAGATAGAGGCCTGTTCCTATCAGAGCGATAATCAGGATGGCCAACAGGACCCTGCGGCGGAAAAAGTAATTCCTCCGTCTCTTGCCGTGAATCTTTTTGGCGGTTTTTTTGCTGTACTTTGCAGGTGACATAAAGTTCTTGCAAAACTAACTTTTTTCACTTCTAAATGCTAAATAAAATCAGTAAATTTGTGTACTATGGAAACACGCGAAAAGATCATCATTATCGGAGGTGGTTTTGCGGGGCTGCAACTTGCAAAAACATTAAATAACAGAAACAAAAAGGTAATGGTTTTAGACAGAGTCAACCATCACATGTTTCAGCCTCTTTTTTATCAGGTAGCGTGCGGAAGGATCGAACCTTCCAATATTTCCTTTCCTTTCAGAAAAATTTTCCAGCGTTCCAGAAATACCCAGTTTCGCCTGACGGAAGTAAAAGAAATCGATACGGCCAACAACAGGGTGATTACTGATGGGGCGGAGTTCAGTTATGACAAGCTGGTGATCGCCACAGGGTGTAAAACCAACTTTTTCGGCAACAGAGACCTCGAAGGCAAAGCGTTCGGAATGAAAAATACCCAGGAAGCCATCGGCATCCGTAACCACATTCTGATGACCTTTGAAAAGCTGATCCTGGAGAAAAGCCGGAGCGACGACGGAAACTGGAATATCGTGATCGTCGGAAGCGGCCCGACCGGAGTGGAGCTGGCCGGCGCATTTGCCGAAATGAAAAAAGAAATTCTTCCGAGGGATTATCCTTATATGAATTTCGATGATCTTCAGATTATTCTGGTAAGCTCTACGGAAAAACCCCTCGCGGTAATGAGTACCGAAGCGCAGGAAAAATCCGAAGAATATTTAAAAGACCTGGGTGTCAAATTCCTGAGCAAGGAATACGTAACGGAATACGACGGGGATAAAGTATACATGAAAAGCGGGAAAACCATCCCTTCAAACAGCGTGATCTGGGCAGCCGGCGTTACGGGAAATGTGATCGGCGGTTTTCCGGAAGAACATCTGATCAGAAACCGGTATATTACCGACCGGTACAATAAAATAAAAGGCTACGATAATATTTTTGCCATTGGGGACATCGCCTATATGGAAACCCCGAAATATCCTCAGGGGCATCCGCAGGTAGCCAATGTAGCCATTAATCAGGCAAGAAATTTAGGCAAAAATTTATTAAAGAAAAATCCGAAGCAATGGGTGGAGTTTGAGTATGAAGACAAAGGCTCTCTGGCAACCATCGGGAAGCACAGGGCCGTCGTCGATCTGCCATTCATAAAATTCCAGGGATTTCTGGCCTGGTTTTTCTGGATGTTCCTGCATCTGATGCTGATCCTGAGCGTAAGAAACAAGCTTGCCGTATTCTTTAACTGGATGTGGAGCTATTTCAACAAAGATTCTTCTTTACGATTAATTATTTCGCCGAATAAGAAAAACGAAACATTACAATGAGAATTGATATTATAAGCGTACTTCCCGAATTGATGGAAAGTCCGTTCAAGACTTCCATTTTAAAGAGAGCCATGGATAAAGGGCTGGCAGAAGTACATTTTCATCATCTGAGAGACTGGGCCATCAACAAGCACCGCCAGATCGACGATGAACCTTACGGCGGAGGAGCCGGAATGGTGATGATGGTGGAACCTCTGGACCAATGCATTTCGGAGCTGAAATCCCAGAGAGATTATGATGAGGTGATCTATCTTACTCCCGATGGCGTTACCCTGAATCAGAAAATTGCCAATACTTTATCAATCAGACAAAACCTGATCTTTTTGTGCGGCCATTACAAGGGAATCGACCAGAGAGTGAGGGATCTGCATATTACCAAAGAAATTTCTATCGGCGATTATGTTCTTACAGGCGGCGAGCTGGCGGCCTGCGTTCTGGCGGATTCCGTAATCCGCCTGCTTCCCGGAGTATTGAATGACGAGCAGAGCGCTCTGACCGACAGTTTTCAGGATGATTTATTGTCACCTCCCATCTACACGCGGCCTGAAGTATATAAAGGCCTGGAAGTTCCGAAGATTCTTCTCAGTGGAAATTTTGCTAAAATTGAAGAATGGCGTCATGATGAAGCCATAAGGATCACCAGAGAAAAACGCCCGGACCTCTTACAGGAATAATCTTTTAATCCAATTTGCTTTATTTCCCGGAATGCTGCTTGAAAATATCAATGGGCTTTGCCTGTACGTTTTTCTTAAAGTTCCGGAAACTGCATTTTATTCTTGTGTTTATTAATTATTTACCTGTAATTTTTAATAATTCAGGTTAAAATTATTCACTTGCAGTAAGATTCAGATAATTTACTATATTTATATGACAAAAAGGTGTAAGATTTTAAGCAAAATATTTATCATATATGTAAATAAAATAATAAATTTACACTTTCGATTAATTATCAGTGAAAAATTCCAGAAAACGTGCTGATGGAGCTATTCAGTTTTTACAACGTTGAAAATTTATTTCTGCCCGATCCCCAACAGATTCATAAGCTGGATCCTACTGTATCCGGGCTTAGAAACTGGGATGAGCGGAAATACAAGAATAAGCTTTTTAAAATAGCCCATGTTTTTGAGCTTATCCGGGAAGAAAACGGCGTATTGCCTTTTATGATCGGTCTTTCTGAGGTGTCCGGCAGGAAAGTACTGGAAGATCTTGTAAAGATAAATCCCTTCAATGCCCGTTACGGAATCGTCCATTACAATTCTATGGATGAAAGGAAGGTGGATGTGGCCTTACTCTATGATAAAGACAAAGTAGAGGTAGTGGATTCGGAAGCCATTACTTTCTTTTTTGAAATAACTGATAAAAACCATGGAAACTACGATACAACTAGAGATGTACTGTATGCTAAAGTGAGATATAGAGAGAAGACTGTTCATGTTTTTGTGGCCCATCTTCCCTCGAAACGCGAGAAAGATATCAACAAGCCGAAAAGAGACTTTATATTGAACGAGATCCGTACACGGATTCTGAATATGGTAAATAAAGCTGAAGAAAATATCATTTTGTGCGGTGATTTCAATGAAAACCCGGATGATGAAAGTTTACGGAAGATGCTCTATGATGATGACAAGGAAAAGGTGCTGGAAAATCCTTTTGAGCATCTGTTTTCTGCAGGAAATTATTCTACCTTTCATTATAAATCCGGATTGCTTTTCGATCAGATCATGTTATCGGAATCTTTCTTTTCCAAAGATAGCGGGCTGGTGTTTGAGAATGCAGAAGTTTTCCGGTCGGAAAAAATAAAGAGCCGCGACAGAAAGCTTCAGGGCCGGCCTTTCAGAACCTATGCCGGAACAAGGTACCTCGGAGGCTACAGCGATCATTTTCCGGTCTTTATAAGATTTAAGATGAATAAATAAACGTAAAAACATAAATATAGAAAAATGAAAAACTCAAAAAACACCAGCTATCAGCTGGATTCTATCGACAAAGAGATTATCTATATGCTGATGGATAATGCAAAGTCTTCCTTGTCCAATATTTCTAAAAGCGTCGGAATCTCAACTACGGCGGTACATCAGCGAATCAAGAAGCTTGAACAGGCAGGGGTTATTGAGACTTCGATCTCTTTTTTAAATCCTAAGAAAATCGGGTATAAGGTGATCTCGTACATCGGGGTGTTTCTGGATCTGCCCAGCCATTATCCGGATATGGTAAAGTCTCTAAAAGATATCAATGAAGTGGTGGAAGCCCATTATACAACGGGAAATTATACGATATTCCTAAAGGTGATCTGTAAAGACAACGACCATCTGATGCAGATTCTCAGTAAGCTTCAGCAGCTGAAAGGAGTGATAAGAACGGAAACTTTCATATCTTTGGAACAGGGTATTTACAGACAACTGAAAGTATAACAGATTATGAACATTGCTAAATATTTGGATTCGACTTACCTGAAAACGCCTGCACAATCGGGGCTTTCAGACGAAGAAACCTTGCAGAAAGTGAAAGAACTGGCTCAGGAAGCGATTGATAACGGAATTTTTGCCGTCATGATCCGCCCGGATTATGTAGCTGAGATCAAAAAATATATCAATGAGCAGAATTCGGAAGTCGCAGTAGGAACGGTGATTGGTTTTCATGAAGGAACCTATTCCACCGAAGAAAAACTGACGGAAGCTGAAAAAGCCATTGCTGACGGAGCAGATGAACTGGATTTTGTTATCAATTATAATGCTTATCTGAAAGGCGATCTGGATCTTGTAAAACAAGAATTTATTCAATGCACCGCTTTATGCCTTCAGCACGATAAAATTGCAAAATGGATTATTGAAATTGCTGCCTTAACGGACGGCCAGATTGCTGATATCACCAAACGTATCTCCGAATGGGCTGAAGAGAATTTTGAGGAGAACCAACGCACTGAAATCTTTGTGAAATCATCAACCGGATTTTATGTGACGGAAGATGGTAAACCCAACGGGGCCACTTTTGAAGGCATCCGGATTATGCTCGAAAATGCCGGTAAGCTTCCGGTAAAAGCGGCAGGAGGGGTGAGAACCCCGGAAGATGCCGAAAAGATGATCAGCCTCGGTGTAAAGAGAATCGGAACTTCATCTGCACTGGCTTTAATTAAGAACCGGTCGTCGGAAGGAGGGTATTAGGAAATATATAATAACAATAAAATAAAAACCATCAAGCTGTTTTGATGGTTTTATTTTTTTAGGCCTGTTGTGCCAGATATTGGGTGTAAAACTCCTGCGTTTCTATAATCAGGGCATCCATTTCTTCCAGCGTGAAAACTTCGAGGAATTTCTTTCTGAAATCCTTAAAATGCGGAACCCCCCGGAAATAATTGCTGTAATGCTGTCTCATTTCAACCAGTCCCAATCTTTCCCCTTTCCATTCTGCGCTCCATTCCGCATGCTGACGAACAGCCAATAGGCGGTCTTCGATGGCAGGAGCCGGCAGATGCTCTCCGGTTTCGAAGAAATGTTTGATCTCGTTGAAGATCCATGGATATCCGATGGCTGCACGGCCGATCATAATCCCGTCGCAGGCGTATTTCTGTTTATATTCCAACGCTTTTTCCGGGGAATCGATATCCCCGTTTCCGAAAATAGGAATTTCGATATTTGGATTTTGCTTAATTCTTGAAATATGGTTCCAGTCCGCTTCTCCTTTGTACATCTGGGCACGCGTTCTCGCATGGATCGTCAGTGCCTTGATCCCCGTTTCCTGGAGACGCTCGGCTACCTCGTCGATATTGATGGAATTGCTGTCCCAGCCCAGACGTGTTTTTACGGTTACGGGCAGGCTGGTGGAACGTACCACCGCTTTCGTAAGGCGGACCATTAAATCAATATCTTTCAGGACCCCTGCACCGGCGCCTTTACAGACTACCTTTTTTACCGGACATCCGAAGTTGATGTCCACCAGATCAGGATTTACCGTCTCCACGATTCTTGCCGACATGGCCATGGCTTCTTCATCCCCTCCGAAAATCTGAATGCCTACAGGTCTTTCATAATCAAAAATATCCAGCTTCTTTCTGCTTTTTATCGCATCACGGATAAGCCCTTCGGAAGAGATGAATTCAGAATACATCAGGTCTGCGCCGTGCATTTTGCATAACCTCCTGAATGGCGGGTCGCTTACATCCTCCATCGGTGCAAGCAAAAGCGGAAATTCCGGCAGTTCTATGTTGCCAATTTTTATCATGGTGCAAATTTACAAAATTATAATGATTGTGCAGAAGGCCCTGTGAAGAGGTTGAAATGAAATTATCTATTGGGTTTATTGCACTTTTTGTACAGATCAGAAACTCGCCTTTACCTGCATGCTTCCGATATGGATGGTTCTTTCACCTGAATTTCTGCCTTCATAATTTAAGTTGAGTTGAAGGAATGAATTGATAGCCTGCTGGATAAATACGCTCCAGACCTGATTTTTCCCTGGTTTTAAACCGTCCAGCATCTGGTTCCCTACGATGCTGAAATTGTTTCCGGTGAAATCGTTATTGATGAATGAAAAATTCCCTCTGATAGACGTTTTCCGGCGTTCCCACTGAATGGTTCCCGTAACATCAAAAGCTTTCAGGAATTCTTCTCCGTCTACCCGCTGCTTCTGGCGGAATGCGGAAGAAAGCTCAGCCTGGATGGCATCGGTGAATTTGTAGGTCGCTTTCGGCTTGGTCTCAAAATTATTCAATCGGTAATCCCTCGTCGCAAACAGCTGTGACGAATTCTGAAGATCGTGAACCGAATTTTCCCAGTCGATCCTGAATTCTTTGTTAAACCAGTATCCGATGTTCAGGAAATGAGAGGTCTGTTCCCGTTCTTCGTTGCTGAAATTGGCATTGATGAGGTTGTCATTTGAAATGAAACGGTAATTCCCGTTCCAGCCGGATTTATCGGTCGGACTGAACTGTACGGAAGCCAGGATATTCTGGTTTTTGAGAATCTGGTCCTCATTCTTTTCAAAAGGATTCAATACCAGTACTTTATCTCTTTTATAGAATGAGTTTTGGGAATTCAGGGAAATATTGAAATTCCAGCGTTTCAAAAATTTGTTTTCAGAATTAAAGACAATCGACGGATTCACGAATAAGGCCAACTGAATTTTATTTTTGTTGGAAGGGATATACCGTACGGAATTGGTGTAAATCCTGATGTATTGTGCCAGATCCGAGTATTCGGCAATCTCAAATTCATCAAGCTGCTGAACACCGTCGCCGTTATAATCCGTCCATTTGTAAATCCCCTGTCCGTCTGTTACCTTTATATACTGGAATTCCCTTTGGGCTTCCTGTCCGTTTCCGAGTTCATAAAAGGCCTGCAAACGCATCCCGTTTCTGAAAAGCTGCTGGTTGTACAGGATATTTCCCACCACAAAATCGTTATTTCTCGACATATCCACATCCTGGTTCTGATAGAAGAACTTTCTGTAGTGGAGCAGGGCATTCAACGTTGTTTTTTCGGTTTTGATGATCTGGCTTTCGGCCATGAATCCCAGAATATTGTTCATGCTCTGCAGCCTGTTGTCACGTACCGAATCGTTATCCCGCATATAGACTTTAGCCAATAATTTCGTTCGGGCACTGTCGCCTACTTTTTTCTGTACGAACACCTCTTTCCAACTGAAGCTGGTGACATCCATCAGGCCGGTATCGTTATACTTTTTCTCATTGTGCTCCATGCTTCCTCCCAGTGCCCAGCTTCCTTTCTTGCCGTTAAATTCTGTGGAAACTCCGCCTCTGATGAATTTGGTATCCTGAAGAACGGCATTCGTGCTGAGGTAGGATAAACTTCCTTTAGTGAAAAATTTCCCTTTGATCCATCCGAAGTCCAGGTCGTTCTTAATCCCTTTATAGGTATCCTGTTCATCCAGATAGTTAATTCTGTAGTTCAGGGTCGACTTGTTGGTCCATTTGTTTAAAAAGCTGAAGATAAACCGGTTTTGAGTCCGTCCGCTGAATTCCTGGGCAAGGTTGAAATCCCGGGAGAATTCTACATCATTGATCCGGTCGAGGATATGGAACTGGCGGTCGATATACTGATATTCGAAATTTGGGGTTCCTTTCCAGCTGTTTTTGGTAAAGGTCTTATTCCCGAAAACCCTCCAGGCATACCCGATGTTCTGCTCGGAATCTTTGGATGAGAATAAATTTAAATCGTAATTGCTTAAGGAAATATCGGCGCCTACTTTTCCGTCTTTTAACAGATATTCAGAATTAAAAGAATAAACCTGCGATTTTTGCGGGGAAGGCAGTTTCCGTACGGCCCGGTAGTCACCCATATTCGGCCCGACATATTGGAATACCCGGCCGTTATTGGTGGTCTGGGTAATTTTATAATCGCCGAGATTGGCTCCGAAATAGGTATAGGAAACCGTATACAATGTTTGCGTGGCGTCGGTGGAAAACTCATAATGGTTTCCGCTGGGATCCTGAACCAGCCGGTACAGGATTTTGTTTACATCATATTCCGCTACGACTCCCGAAGGCGCATACATCTGGTTCGGATCGTTTCCAGCTGCTGCAAGGATCTGCTGATCTTCTTGCGAAAGGTTCAATGATAAAGGTGCATTCTTATTGTCATTTTCCATGAACCAATTTAGCCCAAGCCTCAGTTTTTCCCTCTTATGCTCCAGTTTCCCGGTGAATAAATACCGTGAATAATTCCGGTTGGCATAATTGTACGAAATGGTAATGAAATTTTGTTGGAAAATCGGCCGGAAGCTGGTAAAGGTCACTTCTCCGGTATTGTAATTAATGATATAATCCTGGTTTTCCCCTCTTTTCATCAGAATTCCATCGATAAAAACCTGTTCGGAACCTGAGATCAGGGTAATGAACTGCTCGCCGTTCTTTCCTGTCAGGCGATAAGGTCCCTGGTTTCCTTCAACCCCCTGGAAACGAATCCTGTGGAATTCACTCCGGGCTACCCCCATGGAAACATCAACGAAGGTTTTATTTTCCTTCCCGAATTCCGTCTGAAACTCCAGTCCCATACTTCGCCGCTGGTATTTGGCAAAATAATTTTTGGCTTCCACCAGATCCAGGTGCCCCGCTCTTAGGATGGATTTATCCTTGATATTAAGCTGCATATAAATCTTGTCGAACTCCTCCAGCGTCTGGGTGTAGCCGTCGGCCTGGATCGGTAAATTGTGATCGGAAATACTGGCGAGAATCGTCACATCCTTGGAAAGCCTTCCGGAAATCTGTAAGTCCATGGAACTCTGCACCGATTGCCCCTGGTTATTCCCGAAGGTGATTCCCCGGATAATCGATCCTTTTGAATTGAGTTCACCCAGAAATCTTTTTTTATCGTTTCGGGCAAGTACCCCTTCATCCACAATAATCCGGTTGTTGGTCTTTACAAAATCCATGGTGTCTTTTGCAAAAATATCCTGCTCAAACCGGGCGGCTAAAATACTGTCTTGGCGGATGCTGTCCTGTTTAATGCTATCCTGCGGAAGGTTCGGGTTTTTCCATGTGAATACCTGGGCATTACCGGAGAATAAGCCTATAAAAAACAACACGAATATCAGGATATAATTTCGCAAGCCTCTGAAAATAATTCGTAAAAATACTTAAAAATACCTTACAGAACAGACATTAGTATTATTAACAGAAATTTAACCTTATTATTGTCTAATTATGAAAAATTGACTTATTTTTGTGATGTAAATTATTAATAATTAAATTTTTAAATCATGAAGAAGATTTACTCACTAGCTGTTGTTTTAACATCAGCACTAGCATTTGGACAAATAAGCTTAACCTCAATGGGTACTGCCTATACTCAAAATTTTGATGGGATGGGTTCAACAACAACATATCCAACAGGGTGGACTGGTATCAGAGCATCCGGTACTGGTACTGTGGGACAAACATTGACGTTAAATGTAAATGATGGAACATCAAACACGGGAGCTGTTTTTAATGTTGGAACTACAACTGACAGAGCATTAGGAACATTAGCTTCAGGTGCAACAGTACCTGCTTTTGGAGCTCAATTTACAAACAATACAGGAAGCACGATTACAAGCCTAGTAATTTCTTTTACTGAAGAACAGTGGAGAACAGGCAGTAATGCAGTAGTAGAAACAGTACCATTTGCATATAGTACTAATGCGACAGGTTTAGATTCAGGTACCTGGACATCAATAACTAATTTAGATTTAGTTGAAATTTTAACTACCGATAATACGAATTCTGCTGTTGATGGAAATTTAGCGGCAAATAGAGCAGCAAAATCATATACAATTAGTGGATTAAATATTCCTAGTGGTACAAGTTTCTTTATCAGATGGTCTGATAATAATGAAACGGGTAGTGATGGAATGTATGCTGTAGATGATTTTTCCTTAACTCCTTCCTCAGGAACTCTAGCCGTTTCCGATCTTTCTAAAACCAACGGAACCTTCGTTAGAAACTCTTTCGTAAAAAACAATGAAATCACTTTTGGAGCTGAAGCAAAAGACGTAAAAGTGTATACGATGAGCGGGCAGCTTGTGAAAACGGCTTCTGTAAAAGAAAACGAATCGGTAAGCGTTGCCGAACTGGCAAAAGGAAACTATATCATAACAGGTACGGTAAATAACAAACCGGTTTCCCAGAAAATTTTAAAGGACTAAGAGATTAGTTATCCATACAAATTATGATCTCCGTTTCATCTGAAGCGGAGATTTTTTTATTGCTCATTTATAAGTATTTAATCAAATTTTAATGTGGGATTTTCATTCCGGTGGTATTGTTTTTGTAATTTTTCAAGGCAACCACAAATAAAATCATTATGAAAAAAATTTTTACATGTATCGGAATCATTTCTCTTATCTATACCCATGCTCAGATTGTCATCAGCGAAATATACTGTGGCGGCGGAAGTCCGAATATGGCCTTGAGTCATGATTACATTATGCTTAAAAACATCGGGACAGAATCAGCTTCTTTGAATGGAACAACGCTACAGTACGGTTCCGCTGACGGAAACTTTACCCAATACCACATTCTTCCTGATATCACCTTAAGCCCGGGACAAAGCTACCTGATTCAGGAAGGAGCGAATGTTGCCGGAAGAATAGATTTGCCGGCTCCGGATTTTATTGTCGGTGAAGTTGCTTATTTCAACGGAGCACAGAATTCTACCGGAGGACTGGATCTTGATAACAGGGCCGGAAAAATTGCTTTGGTACAAGGGCCGGTGCAAATCCAGGATTTTAAAAATGATGCGGTGATCGATTTTGCTGCCTATGGAACAGCGAATGCCGTTCCGGTTTTTGCTTCTGCAGCCAATACTGCTTTTAAAAGAGTAGTAGGAAATACCGGAACCAATGCTGTCGAATTTGTAACTGCTCCTGCCTATCCGGTGAACTCATCTGTTGGAAATACGGCCATCGCTGTTACAGCCGCAGATCCGGATTACTCCAAATTCAACTTTATCGTAAATCCCTTTTTGAAGGAAAATAAGGAAATCGTTTTCAGCAGCGAAATAGAGAATGTGAAAATATATGATGAATATGGGCAGGTCGTCATGCAGTCTCCGACAAGAATGTCTTACGGTATGAATCTGATCGAACTGCCGAAAGGAAAATATACGGTAACCGGCATGATCAATAAATCTCCGGTATCCCAACAGATCGTTAAGGATTAAATATATCGAAGATAAAAATGATTCGAATAATACCGAATTTACTTTAAATAAAATATTATCCGGACTTAATCTAACTTAGTACCATCCTCTTCGGGCCGCATTGATAATCGAACTTAGGTTAAGGATCAGGGTGTACCGTATTCTTTTTCCGTAATCTTTGAATGCCGGCTCAAAACCGAGTGAAGACTGTACCGGAAGGTAGACTTCCAGGAAATCCGGAATAATCCTTACTTTCACACCGCTGTCCCAGATGAATTTCGTCGACTGGTTTTTGTTGTCGTAAACTCCCGCATCCGCATACACGTGGAAAATTTTCCATACGCTGGTGTCTACATTTATCGAAGTAATCCATTTGTTGACAGTTCCTGGGATAAAGGATTTCAAACCACCGTCCGCCAGAATAAATTGCTGCGATAAAATCCCGCCGGTGGCACTTTGTCCCAACAGGTTGTAGGAAAAGGAGTAATCCGAAACCCTGGAGATTCCATAATTAAAAGTATTGTTGCGGGTATTGTTTTTAATGAAATATCCTGCAAACAAACGGACGCTCAGTTTCTGCCTTGGTGCAAATTCCCACCGGTAAAAGCCTTCCGCTGTTACTTTGTGGAAATCTTCCATCCATTGGGTGCTTACTCCCAGGCTTTTCTCATGAATGCTCTGGCTGTCGTTGTATCCGTAACCGGCACTCCACAGATTATACCGGTCGTAATCGTTATTGGCAATCATTAACGGGCTTAAATCCCTCTCAAAATAATTATATGAAATCCCGAGACTGCTGCTTACCGTGCTCCGCGGATTTTTCATGAAATTTAAATTGGAATAAATGGAAGCCTTCCGGTACGCCAGATCATAATCATAATGGAAATAGGATCCCGAAACACCGAACGTTAAGCTTCTGATGAGGCTTTCCGCCGGAAGGAAAGAGTAGGCGATGGCTCCCGATCCCGTCAGTTTCCCGGTTCCCGTACTGTAAGTCGGAGTCAGGGAGTACAGAAACTTCTGGTCGAAGAAAGACTGGTTCTTAAAGTTCAGCCCGATCAGGAATTTATCATAGGTATTGCTGAACCGGACGCGCGGATTGATATAAATCTCGTTGAATTCAGGATTCGGAATATCTTTAATAAGTTTAAGCTTAATTTTTTTAGTGTTGGAAAATAAACCTTTGGCGTAGAGATAATTGTCCCGATAGTTGGATTCCGGGAAAATGTACTCGTCGTTCAGGGTTATTTTATAAATATCCACGGCAGGAATAGTAACGGTTTTTGTTTTCCGATTTTCTTCCGTTTCCACCCAGTATTCCTTAATCCGGCCTTCCCTTGATATGGTCTGAAGTTTTACCGGAATATTAGCCGATGTATTTTTCTCAATTTTAACGGCCAGTGAATCTCCTTCTTTTCTGAATCTCTTCAGATTAAAATTGACCCTGTTTTTATGCTGGATAAACTCTGACAGATAGGAGGTTCTTTTGTCTTTCTCAGCCAGTTCCTTTAAAAAATTCCGGGGATCGGTTTCCTGATCTTTATTCCGGGCAATAAAATCCTGAACCAGGTTCTCAAAATTCCGGTAACCCATCTTATCCGCGGAATAGTTGAAAAGAGTTCCTGTTTCAAAGCTGCTGATGGCCATATCATTGAAATTGCTAAGGGCAGCAAACTTTTCATCGATTTTCTGATCCAGATTCTGAGACATAATGTACTGGTAAGCCAGGCCGTAACGCTCAATCAGTTTCACATCCGAAGCATGAAACAGTTTCAGGGGTTTGACCCCGAAAATTTTAGTGTCGTTCAGCATTCCCAGCAGTTTGGTATCGGAATAGAATTTCTTGAGATACTGGATTTCAAGATAAGATTTCAGTCCGTTTTTAAACCAGTGAAAATCGTGCTTATCCGTAATAATGCTTTCGTCAAGGACTTTTTTGGAGACAATCCCGAAATAATCCATATCCGTATTTTCAGCAGAAGTAAACAGCCTGAACCGGTATTTCCAGAAAGTAATGTCATTATTCCCGAAAAAATCTTCTTTACTCCTGAACTTTTCCGAAATATAAATGCTTTCCGGAAGAGTTCCGATTCTTTCTTTAATAAATTTTAATTGCAGCGGAAGATAAAATTCCAGATTCTGTTTTTCCTCGGGTGTTAAATTATACCCGAACTTTATTTCCGTATGAACATCTCCGGTATTGACGGTAATGGAAGGGTACTCGTTGGGAGAGATCAGAAATTCCGGATCCGCATCCAGATATCCGTTAAATGAGTTGATCTGGGTCTGCTTTAAATTGCCTTCTACAAAATAATTAACCGGAAGATCGAAATTCACTGTCCAGAACGTATTAAAGCTTACCGATTCTTCGATATCCTGGTATTTGCGGGGAGAAATATTGTCCGGATCGAAACGATCCGGAACAATAAAGAAATATTTTAAGGCGGTATTGGCAGCAGAGACTCCGTAGCCTGTAAACCGGCTGTCGGGAAGCTGAATTTTGTATTGCAGCTGCAGTTTTACCTTGTCTCCGGGTTTTAAAATTTCTTTTAGCGGAAGAAAAAGGTTTTCTTCAGAAGTATTGCTTACGGGAATCTCCTGATCCGAACTTTTAACCTGCAATTGCAGCAGCTTGCCAAGCTGATTCTGTTTGGCAAAATGAAGGTCGGTATTGCGGTCTTCCAGTTTGCGGTATACCAAAGCCGTACCGCGCCTGTTGTAAGCCGCCACCCAATTTAAAAGTTTAATGGAATCCAGGTCTTTTGCGGAATGGTTGTAATAAACGATTTCTTCGTTCACATCCAGCATCCTCCTGTCCTGAGACAGTTTGGCTTCTATGTAAATACTATCCTTCTGTGCAGAAACTTCTGCAGCACCCAAAAACAAAATAAGACAAATACTGATCCTTTTCAATTACTATGATAAAGTATCAAATATAACTTATTTTGTATTAATTCCGTAAAGAATTTAATCCTGAAATGCTTTTTTTTCCAAAGAGTTTAAATAAGCGTTCCACCCTTCGCTTTTATACGTCATTGCCGCCGTTTCCGGATTTTCAGCTTGATAGATCCCTCTTCCGACAATAATGAAATCAGTATGAAGAGTCTTGAAAACATGCTCCGGCGTATTGTACTGCTGTCCTTTTCCGTCTCCGGAATCGGCCAGGTTTACTCCAGGGGTGAACAGCAACATTTCGTCCGGAAGCGGGTTCTGGGAAACCCCTCCGATCACGTTCGGGTGCGAAGAGGCTACCTTTAAAGCTTCTTCCCGGTAAGAGTTGGTGGTTAATGTACCTTTGGACGACATCCCGATAATGGCAACAACCCCTACGTTTCTGAAGCAATCCAAAGATTCAAATCCTCCGATTACCTGCGAGGTAACGAAATCGGCCCAATCCGTAATTTTGAAAACACCGCTGGTGAACTGAAGCTCCTGTGTATTTCCGATATCTGCAAATTTGCGGTCTTCCATCAGAAGGAAATTGTGTTTTGCCGCCAGTGCTTTTAAAGGAGTAATTGTTTTTTCGTATTCGAAATCGGAAATGATATCGATGTGCGTTTTTAAAGCGATTACATGAGGGCCTACTTTTTCAGCGAGAGCCAACAGTTCCTGAGTAGTGGTAACATCGGCAGAGGCAATCAGGTTGGATTCTTTGGCTAATGCCGTTTCCAGTAATTTTTTTGAAACGGAATGCTGCGCATGCTCGAATTTTTCCTGATAAGAAAGCCTGCTTTTTTCCTCAAACTGGATGTGGTTTCCTTTTAAAAAATCCTGGATTCTTTTTACTTCATCATCCGAAAGCTCTCCGTTTTCTTTAAGGATGGAGCAGACTTCGGAAATATTGAAAAGGGTATGTACGCGGTATCCTCTGCTTTCAAGAAGCTCTTTCCCGCCCTGCTCACGGTCGAGAACCACAACGATATCCGCTACCTTGATATCCTCCTGCTCAACCTCGGCAATCGTTTCGATCAGGGATTTTCCGGAAGTGATCACGTCTTCCACCAACAGGCAGTTCTGGCCTTTCTGGTAAATGCCTTCGATCAGTTTTTTGGTACCGTAGTTTTTGGCTTCTTTTCTTTTAATAATTAACGGAATGTAGCTTTGCAAAGACATCGCCGTAGCCATCGGAAGCGCAGCATAGGGAACGCCGCAGATCAGGTCGAAATTATCCAGCGGAAGCATATCCAGCAGGTAATTGGCAAGATTTTTTAAAATCTTGGGATCTGAAGCCAAAGGTCTTAAGTCTACATAAAAAGGGCTTTCAATACCGCTTTTTAAAGTGAATCTTCCGAATTTGATGATGCCCAGTTTGTAGCATTCTAAAAAGAATTCTTTTTTACTTTCCATTATTTTTTATTAGATGTTTGCAAATTTAAGGATTTGAGATGAAAGGGGAAATAAGGTCGATGGTCAATTTTGCTCCGCAGGTGAATAGTCAATTTCTATGAATTTTAACTTTGTCAAAGTTCCGAACTTTGACAAAGTTTTTCAAATTAAGCATACGAAAAAACCATCCCTGATTAAAGATGGTTTATTACTTATTCAACAATTTCGGCATCGATGATTTTCGCACCGCCTGCGTTATATTTTCGATCGGCTTCCCAAAGCAGGAATTTATCAACTTCCCGGATCAGTTTCGGGATGGCCAGCGATAAAACCGCAAGATCATCCAGAACTCCGATCACCGGAACCGCTACTTCCGGCAGAAGGTCGATAGGGGAGATTACATACAGCATTCCCAGCAGAGGCAGAATAATATCAAGCGAGCGCATCGGATATTCTCCTCGTCGCCACGTCTTCACCATTCTGAAAATATCGGGGATTTTCTGTACAAAACCTTTATGGCGGATGGCTTCTTTCGCCAGGTTCAATTTAGAATACTTCATTTCTGTGTTCAGCTTTAAATACTTTAATCCCTGTATATTTCACAAATTCTGTACCAAGAAACTGTGAATTTTAGTTAAAGTTATTTAATAATATTGTCAATAAACTGATGCGTGGATTCTGTATTCCAGTCTCTTGAAGCGTCTTCTTTAATAAGGATCCGGCCGTCCTTATCCAGCAGATAGGTGGTAGGGAATACTTTCGGAAGAATCTTTTCGGAGATGGGGCTTTGGGCGATGTAAACGGGAACATTGTAATTGTTTTCCTTTAAAAATTTCCTTACTGCATCCTCCTGGTCGTTCATCGCAATCAGTACAAAACTTACGTGCTCTTTCCGGGTATCGTACAGCTTCTGGATGGAAGGCCATTCCTTACGGCACGGTGGACACCAGGTTCCCCAGAAATTCAGGAATACCGCTTTCCCCTTAAAGGTTTTAAGGTTGGTGCTCGGTACATTAATCCCCTGCAGTTCGATGTCATAGTCCGCATCATCGATATGAACGGCATTTTCGATGGCTGCGATCGGGAAAAAAGTATCCTGGAGTTTTTCTTTCACTCCCGGTACAAAAGCAATCACTGCGATCAGGACAATCAGGATAAGGTAAATGATGTTTTTCTTCATTTTTACGCTGGATAAAAATTATTTTTAAAAGTAAAGCGGTTTCTCTGTACGGGCCTTCCGAAGGCCAATTTAAAATAAAAATTGCAATTACAGCAATTCCAGGATTTCCTGAACCGCATCTTTTCCTCTGTTTTTAGCATAATACAGCTGCAGGTCATTATAAAACCGGTCTCTTGTATAATTTTCAGGATCTGCTTTAAATTTGGCCAGCAGTTCTCTTCCGTATTGCGGGCGAGGGCCCCATGAATTTTTTACACTGAAATCGTTGTTCAGGATTATCACTTTCGGAATTGATTCGGTACCGTTGGTAAGGAACTGGTTGATCAGGCTTTTATCGCTGTCTCTCAGGAAAATTCTCACTTCATTTTTCCCTTCGAAAAATTTAACCAGAGCCGGAACGGTAGCGCTTGCATCACCGCACCAAACTTCGGAAATAATTAAGATCTTTCCGTCGAAATTCTTAGAGGCAAGTGCTTTCAGCTGCTCTTCATCAGCCGTATATTTTTTCAGGGTTCTGGCGATTCGCTGAAGCCCCAGTTCGTAATAAGGTTTATAATCGATTTCCTGCTGGTTGGCAGGGTTTTCCAGTCTTTGTTTTCCGATGTGCACATAGTCTTCGAAAGAGATGGCTTTTTCCCAGTAATTTTCCATTACTAAAAATATTTATATTTAAAAATTGTTGATGTTTCTTGTTTTATTGATGAGGAATAAATCAGCCAGTACAAAAGCGGCCAGGCTTTCCACTACAGGAACAGCTCTCGGGAGAACACAAGGGTCATGTCGTCCTTTTCCTTCCACAATTACAGGATTCCCTTCTTTGTCAATGCTTTCCTGGGGCCTTAAAATCGTGGCCACCGGTTTGAATGCTACCCTGAAATAAATGTCCATCCCGTTGGAAATTCCGCCCTGGATTCCTCCTGAAAGATTGGATTTTGTAGTAAAATCTTCATTGAAAAGATCGTTGTGCTCCTTTCCGGTCATCTTTGCCCCGCAAAACCCGCTTCCATATTCAAAACCTTTTGCGGCGTTGATGTTGAGCATCGCTTTTCCCAGTTCCGCCTGAAGCTTCGAGAAAACTGGCTCACCGATTCCCACCGGAACATTTTTGATGACACAGGTGATGGTTCCGCCGATCGTGTTGCCTTCTTTTTTGATTTCTTTGATTCTTTCGATCATTTTTTCAGCCGTTTCAGCGTCCGGACAACGGACTTCATTGCTTTCCGTTTTGGAAAAATCCAGAGCCTGATAAGGTTTCTCGCAGAAAATATCTCCCACCGAAGAAACATAAGCGTTGATTTCAATACCGGACAGCAGCTGTTTAGCCAAGGCGCCGGCTACCACCCAGTTGATCGTTTCCCTGGCAGAAGATTTTCCGCCACCGCGGTAATCCCTGATCCCGAATTTCCGGTCGTAGGTAAAATCGGCATGGCTGGGACGATAGGAATTGGCGATGTGGTCATAATCCTTCGATTTCTGATTTTCATTTTCGATGATAAAGCCGATCGGGGTTCCCGTGGTCTTTCCGTCAAAGATCCCTGATAGGAATTTTACCGTGTCGCTTTCTTTTCTTTGGGTAACAATGGCGGATTGTCCAGGTTTTCTGCGATCCAGTTCGTCCTGGATTTTATCGAGATCAACCGTTAACCCTGCCGGAAAATTATTGATGATGCCACCGTAAGCCAGACCATGACTCTCTCCGAATGTTGTAAGACTGAGAAGATTACCTAGAGTATTTAACATGATACAAATTTAAGGCTTTTTATCCAGATGGAAATGCGATAAAATTCAGTTCTGTTTATAGGAATCTTTGATTAAATTCATCATATGGTGCGCTGTTTTTTCTTCTTCAGGATTTAATTTTTTCCAGATAAATCCTTTTCCCATGTTTTGAGGATCAATCAGCTGCGGAAAAATTCCTGCTTTCACGTCATCAAAAATGTAGCTTTCGGAAATAGCGGGCAGCTCCGTATCAAAATTGTAGGGGTATTTTTTTGAAACATTAAATTTTAAATTTCCCAGTTGGTAAGGAGTGGAGATCTTATATTGATAAGCTGAGGGCCGGTACAACTGTTTTATTTCAAATTTTCCCATAAAATTTCCGGGCCTGAAACTGGGCAGGTATGTCTGCAGAATATCCGGTAAAGTAAGGCACCCGATGAAAATAATGCTTAAAACGGAAAAGAGGGCGACGGATTTCCGCCTGTTGAAATAATCCATAAAAACCACAAAAAAGATCACAAAAAAGACGTCAATAAAAAAACGGTACTGGGCGGAAAAGAGCAGGACCAGGATGCTTTTAACCAAAATTGAAATGCAGATCAGGCGAACGGTCTTGTTTTTTGTAATACCGCTGAACATTATAAAACCAAGCAGGCTTAGGATGAAAAGGATATTTATTTTTGATTTGATGCCTTCCAGAAAAAGCCAGTTTTTAACATAGTCGATTGGGGAAAACCGTTGAATCTCCTGATAAGAATACTGCATATCGTAGGTTTTCTGAATGGCAAACTGTGAAGAAATTCTCAGGATTTCCGGGTTGGGTTTCCAGGCTGTATCCAAATCACCTAGGGTAATGGGAAAAACCGGATAGCCGAAGGTCCAGATATTTTTCATAAAAAATAACAGCATCAGGAGGAAGCCGGGAACCAGAGAAGTATATCTGGATTTAGCAATGAAAATAGAGTAAAGGAAACTCAGCAAAGGAAGCCAGATCATCGTCGGCTTTATGGCAAAAACAAATACCGAAAAAATAAACAGGTGTGCCGTGTTCCTGTTGTTCTTCAGGACTTCATTTAAAATAATCAATGAAAAAACAATAACCGGCAGGTCAGGGCTCGGAGACTGTGAAAACAAAAGGAGAATAGGAATAAAACACAATTGGATCCAGCTTTTATTTTCAACAATGTATGAAGAGTAAACAACCAATACAATGGTATTGATCCTTAAATACGGGTCGGAAAAATTGGAAAATCCGGCCTGAAAAATATGCCAGAGCGACATTTGTCCCAATGTTAGATCCAGATTGGATATTCCTTTTACCAAGCCGAATTCGGTGAGCCATTTTATAGTGGGGATATAATACCCGAAATGATCCAGTATGTATGGATAGAAAGATCCGCAGAATAAAACGACAGAGGTAACGAAGCAGATCAGGAGAATTTCCTTTTTTGAAAACCGGAAAAAAGTTTTGTACAATTTATTCTTGAAAAAATAAAAAAGTCCCAGTATAATGGTAGGAATTTCAATATATATATTTAAAGGAATAAAGAAGGACAAAACCGTCCACAATAGGCTGATCCCTAAGATTCCCGATAAAGTTCTGCCGGAGATCCCAGGGATAAGCTCCCCGAAAAAATATTTCATGAGAGTTCCCAGTCCCATTAAAACCGGAATCAAAAGAATCGTGGAAAGGAGAATTAACAGCATAAAAAAAGATTGCTTAAAAATAAGCAATCTTTCTATGTTATGATAAAAATATTATCTTGGCTGAACCCTACCGCTTTTTCTATCCTGTGCTCTACCTAATGTATAACCGGTAGCGCCACCGATTACCCCACCAATCGCAGCACCTGCTCCGGGGCTCTTTTTATTTACGATAGCACCTAAAGCGGCTCCACCTACAGCACCGATAATGGTACCTTTAGCAGCTTCACTCATCCCTTTTTTCTTTGCGGTAGTCTGGGATGAAGTTCCGTTATTGGCATATGTTCCGCTATTGGAACTTGAGCTCGGCCGGTCTCTGTAGACGGTACGGGTTTCTCTGATCACCTGAGGTCTGGCACTGGCTGCAGCAGCTGTTTTAGCTTTCTGCATTTCAGCGATACTGTCTGCTTTTTTCTGTGCTTCATAAGCCATCTTTTCTTTTTCAATGGCCAGCTTTTGTTTTTCTATTTCCAACTGCCTCATCTGGAACTCCATTTTCTGTTGTTCCAATGATTGTTGTTCAGCGATCTGTTCATCTTTTTTACAAGCCGTCAGTAAAAAAACCGACACTAATCCTGTTAACACTATATTTCTCATAATTCAAATTTTTATAACGTAAGGATGTTAAGCCAACCTGACTTTGATCTTATACTGTTTTCAATTTTGAAGCCAAAGTTCGTTAAGCAATGTTAAAAAAGTTCAGAAAGTATTAATATTCTCCTGATTTTGAATAATTAATAAAGGATGAATACCTGTTTCAGGGCTTTCTATTGAAGTATGGCATTTTTATCAAACGTAACTTTTTCTTAATTTTCCCATGCTGTTGAATTAATATGAATTGATTATTTTTGCTATACCTAAATTATATTAATATGAAAAATCCAGTTTTAAAAATCCTGCTGGTTGCAGGAGTAATGATCGTAGGAAGTTCTTTTTCCACTTATGAGAACCATCCGTTTAAATCAGAAAAGCCGTCTAAAGAAGCTGCAAAAGCGAAAACGTACAAAATCCGTTACGGCCTTTTGGGGCAGAACGGAGGCAAGACCCTTTCCGGAAGTTACGATGTAGGAAGCTTTATCGCTACCAATACGGTAACCGGACAAAGTTATGACACCTATTACGGAGGCGGTTTCCAGACACTGCCGGCTTATTTTGATGATCTTCCTGCCGGAAATTATACTTTTACGGCCATGCAGGGACAAGGCGGATGGGCAGGATACGGTTCGGTAACAGCTGAGGTATCCGATGCTCAGGTGGATACAGACGGTTATGTTACGATCTATATTCCGGTTACCTGGGAAGAATAAAATGTAAACCATAAAAAATGATAAGTCCTGCCATAAACGGTGGGGCTTTTTTATCATTACTTAGAAGCTGTTTGATTTAAATTTTATTGGCTAATCTTCTGATGTTTGCAATGATAATATAGGCATTTGCATTTTCAGTTTTTCTTTCATAATCTTTGGAACACCTTCTGTTATTAAGTGTCCAGGCAATGGTTCTTTCA